>Ga0315539_1000022_pt1 | contig 106653 bp, 98 predicted proteins | sample SalMarSW160150MG_FD_203097 | JGI IMG/M metagenome (GOLD analysis project Ga0315539, IMG submission 203097) | Salt marsh sediment microbial communities from the Plum Island Ecosystem LTER, Massachusetts, United States - Salt Marsh Sediment SW1601-150 ...
TCTTTATTTCCTGAACGGGAACACCATCGACTATTGTTTTTAGAACTAGCCGCAAGTTGCGTATTTCAACCTCTTTGAGGATTAAATACCAGGCCATCACCAGTGGAGATAGCACTCGTGGTGACAACATTTCCTTGAGCATCCTAAACTTATGCTTATCGATAATTTCATCTACAGCCGTGATGTTTTTGGTTTTATCATAATTAGTGGATACTTCATTTGCTATATCCTGATATTGGGTATCCCCCAGCCTGGCAGGTATGTCGGTCATTTTAAGGGGTAGTAATTCTTTAATGGCTTTGTCTGTAATTCTATAGCCGCCGGCAATAATAAATTCAGCAGCATCGGGTCCTATGCCTTCAATTATAGCTCTCGAGGCAATTTGCAGGTTTGTTAGGTCTATCACTAAGCCGAAGGCCTGGGTAAGTACAGCGCCATCTTTTATTCTTCTTGCCATGTTTAATATGCCTTTATAATACTCGCCGTCTAAGTTAGTCTCAACAAGGAGCTTCGACTTTGCGCTTTTATCTGTTTTGTATTGTTCCAGGGCAGGTACGTAATCTCCCAGTTTGCACTTGATGAGTAGCTGGATGATGTCATCTACACTCTCAGCGTTAAAAAGTTCGTCTAGCAATGCATTATTATGGATAATCCCGACCGGTATCATACTGGGTTTTTTACCACCTGAGATGCCTTGTAAAGCAGCTTTAATATTCGAGACATCATACTTCGCCACATATGCTCTGGATACCTTCGGTATCTCTTTGGGTAGGAACTTAAATGATTCTACATATCGGATGCGCTGCGCGAGATAACCCCACAAGCATTCATCTAGATAATCAAACGTCTTAACAGGTAATTCCTCCAGATGGCTTCCTATATCGGTCTCTCTGATGGTTGCCAGCGCATCCTGGAGGTTGGGCGCTGTCATCATTTTATCTATATGTTCGGAGGTGACAGTTTTAGGTTCCTCGCCCTTCAGACAAGCAGATATAAATGCGTATTTTGCACTAAGCACGACATTCCTTTAGGGAGCTTCGAAGAGTTCCTTACTTATCTTGGGCAGTAACTTTGGTAGCAGCATCTCGAGTCTGGTTTCGTAAGTGTTATCTATCCTGAGCTTTCCCTCAACATCCTCGGCTATGACCCCTCCCAAGCAGTTGGATTCCCTGACCTCCACGATCTTGCCGGACAATTCTTTATCCGCTTCAAGAAACTTTTTTACAGTGCTTACATCTTTTGGAGAAACGTAAATTCTGCCTTTGTCCACGCCGAGCCCCTCCATAGCTTCCCTGACCAAGTTTAGAAAAAGGGTTTCATCGCTAGACACTTGGGATAATTCCTTCCGTGCCCCGTCAATTATTTTGGCAATTGTGTCAGCTTTCGCACTCGACAAATGCTGGCGCGCTTTGATAGAGGCCTGAGCCAGAATTCTCGCAACTTCCTCCTCAGCTTCTGCCAGCATTCTGCCTCTCTCTTCCTCGAACATCACCTCCCTTTGCTTTTTGGCTTTCTCTATCTCCTCTTGCGCTTTCTCCTCAGCTTCTCTAATGATGTTCTGAGCGTCCAGCTTAACTTTGCCGACAACGGCTTCGCTTATTTTTTCCATTTTAGATGCCTTAAAAAAGTCCTAGCAAGGCCAGTGCCATTATGGCGAATACCAGTCCCAGCACGCCTATTAGTTCGACGAACACGGCTAACATCATGGAGTTGGTCAATATCCGCCCCTTTGTCTTGGGCAACAACGAGATACCCGAAGCGCACACAGCGCCCTGGTATGCTCCCGAGAACGCTTCAGCTGCGCCAGTTATGACACCTATACCCAATACGGCGAAACCCATGCCCTCACCATTAGTCATAGTGCCGAGGTTGCCAATTACCGTTGTTAGAATAAGTATCAATGTTATGAGACCATAGAAGGTTTGGGTCATCGGCAGCGATGCCAGGAGGATGACATTCCTGAGCTGTCCGGGTTCTTCAGACAGCGTAGCTGCTCCAGCCGAGCCAGCGATACCGATGCCTATGGCTGAGCCAGCCAGGCCTCCGGCTAGAGCTATCGCACCTCCGATGACTGCCAGGGATTCGGGGCTAATTAGCATCTTACACCTCCGTCAATTATGTATTCTTTAACTGTGTTCACACTTTGACAAATACAGGTCGAGACTTCAACCGAAACGGGCTGTATGCCCTGCCGCCTCCTTCATAGAACTTGAACAGGAACTCTACAAAACATAGCCTGAGGGAGTGCACAAAACATGTTATGGCGCTGAGAGCCAGGTTAAGCACATGTCCAGCAAGCAGAACTAATATAAATATTAAGCTGCCAACGATAGCCTGGACTATTCCAACAGGCATCATTCCGTATAATAAATCTGCTATCAGGTTAAAGCAGTATGCCAGGTAATATGTAGCCAGCCCCACACCTGCCAGCCTGGCATATGACATAACATCGCCCAGTATGCCGGTGACGTCAAAGAGCCAGAAGATACTGCCCAGAAAAGCGCCCTTCTCCATCAGGGAGGAGGCGACAATTAATACTAGTCCTGTAATTGCAGCAGACATCAGTATAATCGGTATTTGCCCGGTTAACCAGGGCATATTCATACCAAGTATGAAAACCATAATCAAGGGTATTGCACCAATTTGAAGCATAAATAGCCCGACTTTGTTGGGCACTATCGCTTTCTGCCTCTCCTTTATTCCTTTAATAAGTGCGATCACATGGGCTATGTTTATGTGAACCAGACCTATTACTAATGAGAATTGTATGAATAACACGGGGGCTGAAAATATTTCCTGAATAAATCCGGCAAGTGCTGGGCTCTCGATTCCAAAGAACCGGTAGAAGTCGCCCAAATAGCTTCCCGTAAGCAGACCAACAACCAAACCAACACCACTACTAATGTAAACTATCCTTTGGAATAGCTTGAAACCTTCAGTTTTGGGATCATCAACTAGAAGTCGCAGGCCAAGCCTTGCAAATAGTATGAGGAGGGCAGCATATACTACGTCCCCCAGCATGATGCCGAAAAAAATGGCAAAGAAGTATGCTATTATCGGGGTGGGGTCCCATTCCCTATACTTTGGGGTACCGAATAAGTTAACAATGACCTCGAACGGTTTAACCGCAGTTGCATTCCTCATCTTGGTGGGTGGTTCCTCTAGTTGCTCTGGCTTTCTCGTGTCAATGAACACATAGCCTACGTTTTCTCTGAGTTCAGAAATTGCAGTTTCGACATTACTCTCTGGAATCCAACCCTCGATTAAAGTGACATATTTTGCCTCACAAGCTTTGGCTAAAACTGCTAACCTTTCCGTTTCTGCTGATAAGGCTTCCCTGAAAAGGACGAGATTTTCTAGGTTCTCCCTGGTTTTACTTTCAATTTCGGTACGAAGCTTTGCCAGTTCCTCTTCGAGGCTGTGAATATTACCGTCGGCTGCTTCAAGAAATTCTCTTATTGTCAAGTCTTCCCCTGGTATCGGTAGAATCCTGCCTCCTCCATCCTCGACTGCAAACTCTATAGTTTCCTGATTTTCCACTTTGGCAATGGCATACAAGACAGTCTCGTTTTCTACTGTGCCCGAAAGGCTCTCAAGTATGTAGTCTTTAAGTTTAGGGTATGAAGTTTCAAATAACTCGTTTGGGAACACAAAGATCCGGGAAAAAAGATAACTTCCAGAAAAATTTAAATCTTGTAATCTAATATCGGCCTGCCGCTCCAGAGAGCTAAGATACTTGGTTAGTTCTTTTAGCTCCTTAATTTCATTGTTGAGTTTGGTAGCTCTTTGATGCACGTTGCTGAGCTTGGTACATAGCAACCTTACTTCGCTGTCAACTTCGTCAAACGGCTTGGTATATATAACTTCCACATCTTCTTTCAGCGATACTCCCTCTCCTTTTGGTATGTAAGCTAATATGTCGTTAATGCTAGTTAATAATTCATCGATTTTCCTTCGTTCCCCTTCAATGGCTTCTTTATCTACGGGCTCTAGCTCTTCGCTTTCCTCGACATGAAGTACACCAACTGTATGAAGGGTTTTGAGGGTCTTGGTGGAGTAATCCTTGGTAGTCACTACCCTGACTTTAGCCATAGGGTCAGATGTATTGACGATTAGAGGTATCATGTTACCTTCTGCCCGTGACAATATTCACCACGAGCTCCGTAATCTCTTTTACTTTTTTATCAGCATTGATGCCGATTTCAGCAGCTTTCTTCTCAGAGTCCTTGATTTTTTCATCGGCTTCTGCCCTAGCCTTACTCACAATCTTGTCACACTCAGTTTTTGTCTCATTGAGGGGCAACTGAGAGGAAAGTATTTTCTTAGCCTCTTCTCTGGCTTCGAGAAGGATTTCGCTGGCTCTGGTCCTCGCCTCTTCGAGTATCTTTTCGGCTTCGCCCTCGAGGGCTTCTACGCTACTGGTGATTTCTTTGGCCATAACACGTCTTTTTGATAGTTTACTGGGCTACTACAAGACAACATTTGCACATCAGCTGTTTCTGTAATCGGGCGGATAACCATTTCAGCAATTGATGATTAATTGCGTCCGTGATTATAACAAGACGGTTCATTTTTGGCAAATTGGTACTCTTGGTAAGAATCCACGTTCCTTACATATCAGCAACTTCAAAGTTTGTTATTAAAGTGGAATGCTTTATAATTCAAGATATGAGGGTGCAGTCATTACATGGGTGGGACGTGAGCGTTGCCCGAGCAAGGGAAATACAATTGAGCTTGGCAAAAAGGGTGGTAACTGAAAGCGAAGTTATCGACCTACGCCTTGTCGCCGGTATTGACATATCTGCTCCTGATGCTCAGGGTGTAGCAAAGGGAGCAGTGGTGATTCTCCGTTATCCTGAGTTGAGCATAGTTGAGGTAGAGATAGCTCAAGGTAAAATTACATTGCCCTATATCCCTGGCTTATTGTCTTTTCGAGAAACTCCCTTAATCCTGGCTGCTTGTGAAAAACTAAGTAATGCTCCCGATCTTATTCTGATTGATGGTCAAGGGATTGCTCATCCCAGGAGGTTTGGGCTTGCCTCACATGTGGGACTTTTTCTTGATTTGCCTACTATAGGCTGTGCAAAATCTATCCTTTGCGGCCAGCATCAGCCTGTGGGAGAAGATGTTGGCTCTCATACAGAACTGCTTGATAATGGGGAGCTTATTGGAGCAGCATTAAGGACTAAAGCTAGAGTTAGGCCAATATATGTTTCAGTGGGCCATAAAATTAACCTGGCATCAGCTTTACAATTGGTGATGAAGTGCTGCCGTGGCTATAGACTTCCTGAACCTACCCGCTTAGCTCACCTCGCTGCCGGAGGAATGCTGACCTCCGAGTCAAGCTATCAAGGTAAGTTGTTCGATTAAGGAGTATTGTAGATGCAAGAAGAGAAGGAAAACTTAGAAGCCTTGCTTCGCCAAATCTCAGACATCATGGTGCATCTTTGACATCCCTGGCAAGGAAAAGGAAATTGCCAGGATAGAGACAGAATCAGCCCAGTCTGATTTTTGGAGTAACCCGGCTAAAGCTCAAGCTATCATGCAGGAGCTCAGGGGCAAGAAGAATCTGGTCGATGCTTGGCGCGATCTGGAAAAGAAGGCTGCCGATCTTCGGGAAATGACTGTTCTGGCTATTGGGGAGGAAGATTACTCTCTCAAGGAAGAGATACAACTGGAGCTAAAAAAGCTGATGTCTCGGTTTGAACAGTTGGAGAGCCAGCAACTTTTCACTGGGGATTATGATAGTCGAAATGCGATGGTCGCTCTTCATGCTGGTGCTGGTGGCACGGAGTCTCAGGATTGGGCAAATATGTTGCTCAGGATGTACTTGAGGTGGGCAGAGCGACATGATTATAAAGCCGAGGTTTTAGATGTCTCCCCGGGAGAAGAGGCTGGCATCAAAAGCGCTATACTGGAGATTAAGGGAGGTCATGTTTATGGCTATCTCAAAGGTGAGCACGGAGTGCACAGGTTGGTGCGGCTTTCCCCCTTTGATGCCGATCATGCCCGCCACACATCTTTTGTCCTGGTAGAAGTCCTCCCTGAAGCTGAAGAGATGGTGGATGTTAAAATAGCCCCCGAGGATTTGAGAATAGATACTTTCAGATCCAGTGGTCCTGGCGGGCAGCATATGCAGAAGACAAGCAGCGCTGTCAGGATAACTCACTTACCTACAGGGCTGATAGCTACCTGCCAGGGTCAGAGGTCTCAGCACCAAAATAAGGAAGCTGCTTTGAGGGTCCTTTATTCTCGCCTCTTAGAGCTTGACCGCAAGAAGAAAGAGGAAGAAAGAGCCAAGCTGAAAGGCGAACGCATTGAAGCGGGTTGGGGAAATCAAATTAGAAGTTATGTTCTTCACCCCTACAAAATGGTGAAGGACCACCGTACCGATTATGAGGTTCACGATGCTGAAGCTGTGTTGGACGGAGAACTGGATGGATTTATCACTGACTACCTTCGATCTCAAGTAGGGAAATGATTAAACGAATCACCTTAATAACTTCGACGCTTCTCTTGCTTCTAAGCCCCTCCGTCGTCGCAGCTGGGAATGATATTTCAGTTATAGCTAGCGATGTAGATGTAAATTTCCCCAACCAGGCTGTGTTTACTCTTGAGGCTGAAAGCCATGTTGATATCGTTGATGTCCGTTTTCATTACCAGGTTGATATGATGAACTACGCTGAAGTTGTCAGTGAGGGTTGGGCTGAGTTTACTCCAGCAAACACGATAGAGGCTAATTGGGTATGGGATATGGAGAATGCGAGCTTGCCCCCTGGCGCTGAAGTCACATATTGGTGGATGATCGAGGATGCTGATGGGAACAGATTTGAGACCTCTCCAGAGATAATGAATTTTGATGACGAGCGCTATCCTTGGCAAAACTTGACTAGCACCGCACCTCAGGATGGCGAGCTGACTCTATTCTGGTATGAAGGCAGTGATTCCTTCGCCCAAGAATTGATGGATACTTGCCAGGGAGGACTTGCCAGATTGACCCAGGATATTGGTACCTATCCAGAAAGGCCCATCAAGATATATATTTATGCCTCCACTAGTGATTTACAAGGGGCTATGATTTTTCCTCAGGAATGGACTGGCGGAGCTGCCTTTACTGCATTCAGTACAATTGCTATCGGTATTCCACCGAGCGAACTTGATTGGGGCAAACGGGCCCTGGTTCACGAGTTGACGCATCTTGTTGTTCACCAGGCAACTTTCAGCCCCTATGGTCAGCTTCCTATCTGGCTTGACGAAGGGTTAGCCACGTATAACGAGGGCGAGCTTGACCTTGTTTTTCGCTCCTCCTTGGAAGAGGCTATTTTGGAAGACGAGCTTATTTCGGTGCGCAGCCTGTGTAGTCCCTTTTCTGCCGAGACTGAAAAAGCTCGCCTTTCCTATGCTCAAAGCTATAGTCTTGTGCAGTACCTTCTGGATAATTATGGACAGGACAGGATGCTCGAATTGTTGACTATTTTGAAGCAAGGTAGTACCTACGATGAAGCTTTGACCGTGGTCTATGGTTTTGATATAGATGGTCTCGATGCTCACTGGCGAGGAACGCTGGCATCCCACACTGTCATTTCGGCGAGCCGAATCCCTGAGCAAAGTGAAAGTACAGCGGGGCAGTCCCATCCTGCTGTGATTGCCGTGTTGGCAGCATTAGCTACAGCATTGGCTTTGTGGGGTGCTCTGGCTCTGGAGAGGCGGACATGGCGAAGGTCGTCTGGTAAAGCAACAATATAAGATAAACCATGAGAGACTCTTTTACTGTGCACGATTTACCCCTAAGTGAACGCCCCAGGGAGAGGCTGCTTAAACTAGGCAGTGAAGCTCTTTCCGCCCAGGAAATTTTAGCTTTAATCCTGGGTCGAGGAGTTAAAAATGAGTCGGTTATGGTGACTAGCCAGAAGCTGTTAAGCCGGTTTGGCAATCTCAAAGGTGTTGCCAATGCTTCTGTAGAGGAGTTGACCCAGACGAGAGGTATCGGACCAGCCAAGGCGGCGCAAATTAAAGCTGCTCTTGAATTGAGCAAGAGACTGGAAATTGATGTCGATGAAAAACCCAAGGCAGTGCTTAAGTCCCCGGAGGATGTGGCTGCCGCAGTGAGGAGCCAGTTGAAGGGCAAAAAAAAGGAACATTTTTTGGTAATTTGCCTGGATACTAGAAACAGGTTAATAAATTGCAAGCAAGTTTCCATAGGCAGCCTGGACACGAGCATTGTTCATCCCCGTGAGGTGTTTAAGGAAGCAGTTTCTTCATCCGCTGCTTCAGTAATCTTCGTGCACAATCATCCTTCAGGTGACCCCGAGCCATCCAAAGAGGATATTGAGCTAACCAAGCGGCTGGCTAAAGCTGGCGAGATCGTAGGTATTGATGTCCTTGACCATGTCATTGTCTGCGATAAGAGTCACTCAAGCCTGAAAGCTAAGAATTTGTTCTAAATTTAATTGCAAATGACAAATAAGAACACTTCAAGTATGCAATTTATTGAGTCTTAATTTCTGGGATATACTATTGGGCAATTGAGTATCATGAAGACTGGCGAAAGAAGCGAGGTTTTCTTTTTTCCGTATGAGAAGAATATGGCTTTCCTCAGAGGGTTGAGAACCCTTTTCTCCAGAGTAGCCGATGCTGTCTCTGCGGGTGATTCGGTAGCGGTGAAGGTTCACATGGGGGAATATGGCAGTAGTGCTTACCTTCGCCCACCAATAGTGCACCGGGTCTGTGACCTGATCAAAGAAGCCGGAGGTAAACCATTTGTCACGGATACCACTACTCTTTATCCTGCGAAGAGATACACTGCCAGCCAATACCTGGCGACAGCAGCCTTTAATGGCTTCACCGAGGAATCACTGGGATCGCCCGTGGTTATTGCCGATGGGGAGCAAGGATATGATGGCGAGTGGGTATATATCTCCAAGCGGGTTTCTGATTGCTCTTTAGATAGAATAAAGATAGCCAGGGGGATTTTTGATGCCGACTCTATGATAGTTCTTTCTCATCTGAAAGGGCATGAGCTATCCGGCTTTGGCGGCTCTATCAAGAATGTGGCTATGGGCTGTGTTACCAAGGAGTCGAAGGCTGCTCAACACAGGGTAAATCGTGGTGTCATCGACCTCTCTAAATGCACGGGGTGTGGACAGTGCGTTGAAGCTTGTGACTTTAAAGCCTTGTCTCTACTTGAGGAGAAAATGGTGCGTGACGAAGAGAAATGCATGAATTGTAATAATTGCCTTTATCTTTGCCCGGAGGGTGTCTTCTCGTTGCCTCCCGGAGCTAAAGAAAGGTTTCAGGTTTATCTGGCTCACGCTGCCGCCGGGGTACTAAGCCGATTTCACTCCAAAGTGGCTTTCATCAATTTCATCCAGGATGTAACGCCATTGTGTGACTGCGTTGCGCCATCAGGTTTGCCAGTAATTCCCGATATTGGCATCCTGGCCTCCCTGGACGTGGTAGCTGTTGACAAAGCATCTTTGGACTTGATTGCTCAAAGCAAGCCCATAGGGGAATTTGCCAACGTCAGCTCTCCCGACATACTGGGCGAGATAAATGGTACTGACAGTTTGGTTCAAATAAGAACTGCCCAGGAACTTGGCTTGGGCAGCATGGAATACCAGCTTGATATTTCTCTCAGGACTTAGTTACTGTTTAGAACACTATATGGAGTAACATGGAAGATATTGACTTGGCTCGCTCTCTTTTGGAGGAAGAGAAATGGAATCTCGTTATAGTGAAGGGAGGGCAAGTTCTTTTCAATTCTAGAGAGCGGGGAGTAGCCCCCTTTTTTCAGGCTGTTAAGGGTATGGGGGCAAGTTTACATAATGCTGTGGTGGCTGACCGCATTGTGGGCTCGGCCGTAGCTATGCTTTGCCTTCACGCTCGGATAACCTCGGTATATGCTGGCATAGCAAGTCAGGGAGCACTTGATATGCTGAAAGGGCAAGGGGTGATCATTAGTAATAAGAGCACAGTTCCTTATATCTCTAACTATGATGGCACAGACTTGTGTCCTTTCGAGAAGCTGGCAAGAAGTTGTCAAGGGCCTTCTCAATTGTTTGCAGCGTTACGGCCTCTTTTTGCGGAAGGTGACCAGTGAAAAGAATTTGGCAGATTGCATTAATATCTCTGCTTTTGTTGGCTTCATCAGTTTCACCTTCGATTGGTTGTTATTCTTGGTGGGGTAGCGAAGGCGTCCTTCGCCTCTGGAATATCGGTCCTATAACGCTTGACCCGGCGATTTCTGCCGACATGTCTTCGCATACCTACGTCATGCATATCTTCTCTGGCTTGGTTCGTCTTGACCATGAACTGAACATAGTGCCCGATATTGCTGAGAACTGGGAGAAAAGCCTTGATGGCAAAACATATACCTTTTACCTGCGCCAGGGGGTGAAATTTCAAAGTGGTAGGGAGGTCGAAGCTGCCGATTTCAAATACTCCTGGGAACGGGCTTGCGATCCCGATACTGGCTCTGGCACAGCGGCTACGTATCTAGGCGACATTGTTGGTGCCAAGGATATGCTAGCGGGAGAAGCGGAGGAAATCTCCGGGATCAAAGTCATTGGTGACTATACTCTTCAGGTTACTATTGATGCTCCCAAGGCTTACCTCCTGAGCAAGCTAGCTTATCCCACCGCCTTTGTGGTGGATAGGGCTAATGTGGAATCTGGGGATGACTGGTGGCAGGAGCCAGACGGGACAGGACCATTTAAGCTGAAGGAATGGGAAGAAGGGCAGTGGCTGATTTTAGAGCGCAGCCAGATTTATTATGGCGAGCCGGCTAAACTGGAACAGGTCGTCTATCTTCTCTCTGATGTGCCCATGGCCCTGTACGAGACAGGGCAGATTGATGTCGTTTCTGTTTACTTGGCCTATATTGACCTAGTGAGTGACGAGACTGGCCAGTTTTATCCCGAGTTAGCCGTAACCCCCGAACTCAGCCTCTATTATATTGGCTTCAACACTGTTCAACCTCCTTTCGACGACGTTAACCTCCGCCGTGCCTTCTGCCATGCTGTAGATAAAGAGAGTGTCGCTAGGGTAATATTGAGGGACATGGTAAATGAAGCTGATGGTATTTTGCCGCCGGGCATGCCTGGCTATAACGAAGCTCTCGTGGGACTGGACTATGATGTGGAAAAGGCCATAGAACTCATCGCCGACTCGAGATACGGAGATGCCTCGAACTTGCCACCTATCACCCTGACTGTTGAGGGCTATGGCAATAACATTCCCAGTTATCTAGGCGCTATCATCCAGGAATGGCAGCAGAACCTCGGCGTGGAAATCTCAGTGAGGCAACTGGAACCAGAGGATTTCATTTATAACCTGAAACAAGAGAAGGATGACATGTTTGTAATGGGTTGGATAGCTGACTACCCCGACCCGCATAATTTCCTGGATATCCTCTTCTATACCGGAAGCGAAGTTAATATCTCCGAATACAGCAACCTCAGCCTAGATGCTTTGCTTGACCAGGCGGCTATAGAGCAGGATGAGGCTGTCCGCCTGGCTATGTATCAACAAGCTGAACAACTGGTAGTTGATGAAGCTCCTTGCCTTCCTCTGTTCCATGGCGCCAACTATATTCTGGTGGAGCCTTATGTCAAAAGCTACGAACTCAGTCCCTTGGGTATTCCCGACCTTAGCAAGGTGTATATAGACAAGGGCTAAATTCCAAGCACCAAGTCCTAAGCAAACCTAAATGTCAAAATCCAAATTTCTAAACCGTTTTGGGCGTTGCTGCACTTGTGTCATTGCGAGTGAAGCGTGGCAATCTTATGCCCCACCGCGAGATTGCTTCGACTGACTTGGTCAGCCTCGCAATGACAAAAAAGGGGGCGAATGCCTTGTAATGACTTAGTGACTATTTTGGTTATTTATATTGTGGGCTTTGATATTGTTTAGCATTTGGCGCTTGAGATTTGGAATTTTAACTACCGTAGGGTGGGGTCTTGTCCCTTATCACACTGGGGGTAGGTAGTCTTGGAGCTATATGTGATCCGTGGTGGTATAATGGTAGGGGATGGAAAGGGAGGCGATGCTCTATGAGACACTCCCTGGTGGCAGGGTTAGGTGTCATGTTTGCCAGTGGAGGTGCCTTATTAATCCCGGTAAGCTTGGCGTCTGTCGTATGCGCATCAATCGGGATGGCAAGCTGTATAGTATGGATTATGCCGAGGTATCCTCGATGGCGGCCGACCATATTGAGAAAAAACCTCTATTTCATTTCTTCCCCGGTACATATGCGTTTTCCTTAGGGACCTGGGGATGCAATTTCCACTGCAAGGGGTGCCAGAACTGGGAGATTTCCTGCGTGGATATCCCGCGAGGTTCCCAGCAATTACTCCCTGAAAAAGAGATAGAGCTAACCAAGATGTATAATTGCCAGGGTATTGCCTGGACTTATAATGAGCCGACGATTTGGTTGGAATACACCCTGGACTCAGCCAGGCTAGCTAAAGAAAATAATCTATACACTGTGTATGTGACCAATGGCTATGCCACGCCTGAGGCTCTGGATACCATAGGTCCCTGGCTTGATGCCTGGAGGGTGGATGTCAAGGGTTTCACCGACGGGTTCTATCGCCAGCTAGCTAAGATTCCTCGGTGGCAGGGCATTCTGGATGTCGCCAGGCGGGCTAAAGAAAAGTGGCATATGCATGTTGAGGTGGTGACCAATATCATTCCTACGATGAACGATGACGAGGAGCAGCTCAGGAACATTGCTACCTGGGTTCGAGATAACCTGGGCGAGCTTACTCCCTGGCACGTAACTCGTTTCTATCCCCTGCGCGAATTTAACCATCTATCGGCTACCCCCGTATCCACTTTAGAGAGGGCGTATAGGATTGGGAAAGAAGCGGGGCTGAAATTTGTCTATCTGGGCAATGTGCCGGGGCACGATTACGAAAATACTGTGTGTTATTCTTGTGGCAAGACGGTTGTTCATCGTATTGGCTATGATACTCAAGTGGTGGGGCTGGATGGCTCAAGGTGTAAATTCTGCGGGGCTGAGCTTAATTTCAGGACATGAGGGAGGTACTTTATGGCAAGGGGACTTCACCCTGTTGTAAAACTGGCTAAGGAGACTGTGGAAAGCTATATCCGAAAGGGTAAGACGCCCAAGCTGAGTGAATTAACTCCAGAGATGAGGGAGCAGGCGGGGGTTTTTGTTTCCCTTCATAAGCATGGGCAATTAAGAGGATGTATTGGCACCTTTGAGCCAAAGGAGAAGAATGTGGCTGAAGAAATCATTGCCAATGCTATTAGCTCATCTACGGGAGACCCTCGCTTTCCCCCGGTCACTGCGTCTGAGCTTGATGACCTGGACTATAGCGTAGATATTCTTACTAAGCCTGAGCCAGTCACAGATATCAGCCAGCTTGACCACAAGAAATATGGTGTTATCGTGGAGAGTGGTTGGAAAAAGGGACTTTTGCTGCCTGATTTGGAAGGCGTAGATAGCATTGAGGAGCAAATTGCTATTTGTCGGCTCAAGGCGGGGATATCAGCCGGAGAGCCGGTTAAGCTCTATCGCTTTCAGGTGAGAAGATTCAAGTAACAGGTAGTACCAATAATGGACAGGATGCCTCTTTTCGATCTGCCTGAGGAAAAGGAAAGGGACTTACCACAGAGTGTGCCCTTGGCGGCACGGATGCGGCCACAGACGTTTTCTGAGTTTGTGGGGCAGGAGCAGTTGGTTGCCGACGGACGCGTGTTCCGAAAATGCATAGAGGCAGACCAGCTACCCTCCATGGTATTCTGGGGACCACCAGGCAGCGGAAAAACAACTCTGGCTCACATTATCGCCAATGTCACCAGGGCACAATTCAGTCCTTTGAGCGCCGTGAGCGCTGGCGTGGCTGATTTGCGGCGTGTTATTGGGGAAGCTAAGAGGAGACTACGATCATCGGGACAGAGAACTATTCTTTTTGTTGATGAGATTCACCGTTTTAATAAAGCACAACAGGATGCAGTATTGCCTTTTGTGGAAAATGGTACAGTGACTTTCATTGGAGCCACTACGGAAAACCCTTCCTTCGAGGTTATCGCTCCGCTTCTTTCCCGGTGCCGGGTTTTTCGATTGAATCTGTTGAGCGACGACGATGTCAGGCTCATTGTGGAGCGAGCCATCAAGGATGTAGAGAGAGGGCTGGGTAAGTTACAGATTAGCATAAATAAAGAAGCTCTGCGCCACTTGGTGACCATGTCCAACGGGGATGCTCGGGTGGCATTGAATGCTTTGGAAATGGCGGCGTTTGCTACTGTGCCTGATGACGATGGCTTGCGGTCAATAGACTTGTCGGCTATCGAAGAAGCATTACAACACCGTGCCTTGCTCTATGATAAGAGTGGAGATCAGCATTATGACCTGATTTCGGCACTGCATAAATCGTTACGCGGCTCCGACCCAGATGCTGCTTTATATTGGCTGGGACGTATGCTTGAAGCTGGTGAAGACCCTCTGTATATCACCCGTCGTCTAGTGCGCTTTGCTTCCGAGGACGTTGGCGTGGCTGACCCTCAAGCCCTGATGATAACAGTAGCTGCTCAGCAGGCAGTGCACTTCGTGGGCTTACCCGAAGGGAATCTTGCTTTAGCTGAAGCCGTGGTTTATCTGGCGGTCGCGCCTAAAAGCAACTCCTTGTACCAGGCTTATTCCAAGGTTCAACAGGATATCCAGCATGGCCGAAATGAGCCTGTGCCGCTCCACTTGCGTAACCCGGTAACTGGTCTCATGCGTCGGATGGGACATGGGCGCGACTATAAATATGCCCATGGTTATCCTGACCATTTTATCAAGCAGCAAAACCTGCCGCCTTCTCTTCAGGGAAAACGGTATTATGTTCCCACTGAGCAGGGCTATGAAAAAGAGATCGCCGATAGGCTAAAGAAGTGGTGGGGGGAACAGAAAGGCTAGCTTATCTAGGCGCACAAAGCAGACAAGTTAATACCTCAAGCAGCAAATTCCTTCGACTTCACTCAGGACAGGCCTGAACAAATTCAAATATAAAAATGAAACGGAATGAAGGTTGTACAGCGTTATGCGGAATACTATAGATGAAGTACAGATTTTTGTATTTGAATTCTAATTTTGTTTGTAAATTTTGGGTTTTGATAAATGGCAGCAAAAAGAAGCATCCCTAATCACATTAGCGAGTACAAGGCATAGTAGAAGTTTCTTATGGTGTGCTATAATTCAGACGTAGCTGAAGAGAACTTTGGGACGGGAAGTGTGTATTGACCAGTGTGGAAATAAGAAGGGCTGGGTTTTGCATTCCTGCTTTGTTTCTCATATTGTTGCTATTACAAATAGATTGGTCCTGCTGACATCGTTTTTTCCTAGCAAAAGAAAATTAGAAGAATACTCTCGCTTGTCTATCCCCTTATCTGGTAAGGGAGAGGAGGTACACTTTGGCTAAGTTTTCATTTATCCCTAGAGATATGGAGTTCTACGACCTGTTTGAACAAGGGACGGCTAATCTAGTCACTGCTGCAGAAAAGCTAATTGACCTCTTTGACAACTACCAAAACGTGGAAGAAAAAGCAAAAGAGCTTAAGGAGTTGGAACACGAAGGCGACGTCATAGCGCACGAAATAATAGCCCGACTGCATCGCACCTTCGTGACACCCATTGACAGAGAGGATATTACGCAGCTCGTCCATAGCATGGACGATGTTATGGATTTCATTGAGGCTGCGGGCAGAACAGCCTTTCTGTATGGTATTACTCAACCCACAGAGAGAGCCCAAGAACTAGCCCGAATCGTGCTTAAGATGGCTCGCAAATTGAACGAGGTAATACCTCGTTTGCGCCACCGTGACCAGTTCCCGTGGATTTTGAAGCAGTGTGTGGAGATCAATACTCTGGAAAACGAAGCTGATGATGTGCAACATGCTGCCCTGGCCGAGCTGTTCGAAGTCTGCCATCTTAACGCATGTGAGGTAATCAAGTGGCGTGAAATCTATGAGCACCTGGAAAATGCCACCGACCGGGGTGAAGATGTCGCCAATGTTCTTGAGGGTATAGTATTGAAGCATGCCTGAGCTTGCTCCGCTGATTGTGGTAATTGCGGCAGCCATCGGCTTCGGTGTGGTTAATGGTTTTAACGATGCTGCCAATGCTGTCGCTGCTTCGATTGGCTCCCGGGCTATTTCACCTCGAAACGCCATAATACTGGCTGCCTTTTGTGACTTCGCTGGTGCCGCTACCGGCTTGGAGGTTGCCAGAACTATCGGCAAGGGGATTCTAGACCCGGAATTGATATCATATACGATAGTATTTGCTGCCCTGGCTGCGGTTATCATCTGGGGAACTATAGCTACTCGCCGGGGTCTGCCGGTAAGCATCAGCCATAGCTTTGTCACCGGACTGGCGGCGGCGGGGATAGCGGTGGTGGGCAGTGATGCAGTAATGTGGGGTGTCCTGGAACGGATCGGGATATCGGTGGTTGCTGCTCCTACCTTGGGCTTCATCGGTGGCTTCGTAATTATGATTGTCCTGCTCTGGGCATTCAGGCGAAGTGCCCCAGCCAGGATGAGAGTTGTCTTCAGCCGTCTGCAATGGCTTACCACCGCTTTTCTGGCTTATAGCCACGGCAAGAATGATGGTCAGATGCCCATAGGCGTCATTACCATGGCGCTGGTGATTCATACCGGACAGGTTGGGCTATGGGACAATATCCCATGGTGGGTGATAATCGTATCCGCTTTAGCCATCAGCCTGGGTACAGCTATAGGTGGCTGGCGGGTCATTAGAACTGTGGGTATGAAGATTACCGCTCTACAACCTGTCCACGGGTTTGCCACCCAGGCTTCAGCGGCTACTGTCATTGAGATAGCTTCGCGCCTGGGCATTCCCGTAAGCACAACTCATTGTGCCACGGCAGCTGTAATGGGTGTAGGTGCCACAAAGCGCCTTTCTGCAGTAAGGTGGGGGGTAACCAGAAATATAGTGTTGGCCTGGGTTTTAACCTTCCCGATATGCGGTGCTCTCGGCTGGGCGATAGCATCGCTTCTGAAGATTGCCTTCTGAGGCGACAAAACTCATTTGCCCTTTTAGAACACTTGTGCTAGTATTGCGCTTCTGTAAATGCGTAATAAGGGTTCTATAAGGAAAATAGATTGAGTTTTAAACTATTGCCGGCGGCCCTTCGGAAGCAGGATTACATCCTGGCAGCCCATGTACTCGTATATGGTCTGGTCAAAGCCTCAGTGATAAAACCCAAAAATTCTGCGAGTATTCGTAGACTCTATGACAGTCATGACAGCAAAAGGAAACAGAAAGAGAAAGGGTAGTCCACGGGGTTTCTATAGCCGGGCTCTGGATGAGGCAGAAAAGCTCGAACTGGAGGAAGCTTCCCATATCGAAGGGATCGACGAGGAGATTGCCCTTCTCAGAGTAAAGCTCAGGGAGCTTGTCGAAGAACAGCCGGAACGAACTGACCTGCACTTCGAGGCAGCCAATATCATAGCCCGGCTGGTAAGAACCCGATATCAAATTACCAAAGAACAGAAGAAATCTCTCAAGGAAGCCATCCAGAAAGTCTTAACCGAAGTTGCTGTGCCCCTTGGAGTTGGGGTGGGTGTAAAGATGGCCAACCGATAACCTTCATCGACAAGGTCATAACCAGCTATGAAAAAATACAGATCCTATTAGGGGTCTTCTATTTTGTGGCAAAATAAGTTGTCATTCTGAGGGAGCGAAGCGACCGAAGAATCTAAGAAAAAGCTTAAGAGAAAGCTAAGGTAATGAAGCAGTACTACATTTATATTATGACCAATAGCTCCAGAACACTTTACACAGGTGTAACTGCTAATTTAGTCCGGCGTATATATGAACACAAAAATAAGCTCATTGAGGGATTTACTCAAAAATACAATATCACCAAGCTGGTATATTATGAGATTACTAATGATGTCCAGGTGGCGATCCAGAGGGAAAAGCAAATTAAGGGATGGCTGCGAAAGAAGAAAATCGCTTTAATTGAAGCGGCAAACCCAGAATGGAAGGACTTGAGTGAAGGATGGTATGAAAAGCAGGAGGATTTCCCTCCTCACGGAGCCTGCTCTGAGCGAGGGTGAGATTCTTCACCTGCGGCTCAGAATGACAAAAGGGAAAGTGCTCAGAATGACAAGGAGGCACGGGAAAAGTGAGGCTAAGACCTTATCAACTGGAAGTAGCCCGAGCGGCTATGGACTCTATCCAGAAGGGAATGGGACTGACCTTTTCTGTCGAGATCGCCAGGCAAGGAGGCAAAAATGAGCTTTCAGCGCATCTGGAAGTTTTGTTGTTGACGCTCTATATGGCCGGTGGAGGCAATCTAATAAAGTGCTCCCCGACCTTTAAGCCTCAGGCCATTATATCTATAGAAAGGGTAAAACAGAGATTGGATGATTTTGGTTTTGATGGCATTTATCGTCTCCAGATGGGCTATATCGTTCAGCTCGGCAACGCCGAAGCCATCTTTCTCTCGGCTGAGGGCTCGGCTTCAGTGGTGGGACACACTGCGGACATAATTCTGGAGATTGATGAATCGCAAGATATTAGCAAGGAGAAGTACACCAAGGAATTCCGCCCCATGGGTTCAGCTACCAACGTGACCACGATTCTTTATGGCACTACCTGGGACGATAGCACCTTGCTGGAAGAGGTAAAACAGACTAATCTGGAACTGGAAAGGAAGGACGGCATTAAGCGTCACTTTAGGTATGATTGGCAGGAGGTAGGCCGGTACAATCCTGACTATATCAAGTTCGTCCAGGAAGAGCGGCAAAGATTAGGCGAAGAGCATCCCCTGTTCAGGACTCAATATGCTTTATTACCTATCACCCACGGCGGTCGCTTCCTATCACGGCAGCAGATAGCTCTGGTGCTGGGAGAGCACCAGAGGCAATCGCAGCCTGAGGGGAAGAGGACTTATATTGCTGGCGTAGATTTGGCCGGAGAATACGAGCAGGAAATGACAGGAGGGGGCGTCCCTGTCAATGATAGGGGAAGAGGGCGTGATTCCACGGTAATCACCATTGCCGAGGCGGATGCCACTAACCCATCGCAGCCAGTATTGAAAGTTGTGGAACAATACCAGTGGACGGGGACGCCCCATAGCCAGCTTTATACCCAGATGACGAATATTCTTAAGAATGTCTGGAACTGCCACAGGATAGTAGTGGACGCCACCGGTATTGGTCAGCCTGTAGCTAGCTTTCTCAGAAAGGAACTGGGAAGCAGGGTCATCTCGTTCGTCTTTACCTCAAAGAGCAAATCCGACATGGGCTTTGAGCTATTGTCCTTTATCAATTCCGGGAGGCTTAAACTTTATACGCAGGATGGTTCCCGGGAGTATCAACAGACGCTGTTTGAGCTGGAAAGAGCCAGGGCGCGGTATCGCCCGAACCAAACGATGAACTTTTATGTTGACCCTCAAGAGGGACATGATGATTTTCTCGTGAGCCTGGCTCTGTTGGTCCAGGCTGCTAAAGGTCTTAGTCCCAGAGAAGCAAAAGGTTGGCTCAGGGAAAGCTAGGCAGGTCCTGAAATGCAAAAAGTAAAAATAAAAATGCAAAATGACAGAGCAACGGTAAATAAAAAATGCCCCGATTTAATCGAACAAAGATGCAAGCAAAGGTATAAGTATTTTTAGATCTTGCATTTTAATTTGTCATTTTGATTTTTGCCATTTAATTTTTTCGAGGCGTGAAGGAATCCTTTCCTTAGCGCCTGAAGAAAGAGGCGGTATATGAAATGCTGCCCTCGCTTTGTTCACCCTCACCCAGACCCTCTCCCGTTGAGGGAGAGGGAACTAGGGTTGGGACAATCCCGGCTTCATTCCAGGCTGGGCAAGTCTTTGCTTAGCTCAGCCAGGGATTCAATCTTCTTCTTAGTTTGCTCCAGCTGTCCTTTATGTTCTTTGGCATACTGTGTAGCTTGCTCGTAAAACTCTTTTATCCTGGGCACAAATGATAACTGGGATAATATCAAAGTAACGTCGATATAGTGCTTTTCTCCGGGAAAATCGCCGCCTCGAATCAGGGCGCTGGATGCCAGCTCCTTGATGTAATCGCTAACACTTTTGACCATGTCCATATTCAGGTCTCTTTCCGGTCCAGATATGATATATATAGCTTTGCCGGCATCCTTGGGGTCACAAGTGAGGGAAAGGTCAGAGATGGTGGCATCCAACGCTTGTGTCCCTCTGAAGCTTTCCAGAGCTTTATCGCGGAAAGTCTTCTTCCTTACTTCCCAGGGGAAGCGGAATGAAGGAAGCTCCGTTCTCCCCAGGCCAATGGTGGTCCAGCCCTCCAGGCTGGCAATTATGTCCCCGGCATCTATAGTCCGCGAACCCACATATTTAGCCTTAGTTACCTCACCGGCGCACATCAAATCATAGAATGGCTCGGCAATCATCCTGTTTATTCTGTCTATGTTGCTGACCAGACTGGCGTCTTTTCTCACATACCTCTGATTATCAGCGAGAAAAATGGCATCTACTACATCATAAGTGGATTTCAGGCAAGTGGCAGTGTTAAATGTGCTTCTGGACTCTGTACTCTGCTCATGCTCAAAAGGTAAAATTACCAGGGCATAGACCGGCTTGCTGATGTATCTATCCTTAACTGCCCGGGCTATTATGGGCAGAGCTCCCGACCCTGTGCCACCGGCAGCGCCAGCTATAAGAAAAAAGGCATGTGTCTCATAAAATTGTGGTATAGCTTTTACGGCATCCAGTACCTTATCACCGTCCTCCTTGGCCAATTGAGCTCCTAGCTCGTTTATCTTGCCCACCCCGTGTCCTAGAGTCTGGCGCAAGCCCAAGAGCACCCGGTGCGTGTAGTCGTCCTTGATAAACCTTAGCCCGGTCAGATCTGCCTGGTCTGTATTCACGGCGATGATGGTGGGGGCTATGGTTGCCTTGCGTTGAGAACGCGCCTTGAAATTTAGCCTGGCAAATTGGTCAGCAATCCGGCATCCACATTGCCCCAGTCCAATAACTGTTAACTTCATTTTTCCCTCCTTCTTTCTTTACCTTATATTCCCCGTTTTCGTGTTTATCATTGCGAGCCCCGATTTATCGGGACGCGGCAATCTCGTCACAACGTCGCTCCTTTAGTAGTAATACACTTTTTTCCTTATTACGAAGAAGTAGACCAGGGCGCCGATGAGCAGCACTATTACAACTATGATAACAATGAATGCCCACAGGGGCAACAGTCCGGTACGGAAGGAATGGGCTTCAGTCCAGCCGCTTTCGTTCTCTGCGCCATCTACGGCTTGCACAATCCAGTAGTAGGTGCCGTAAGGCAGGGCCTCTGTCTCCTCCAGGGTGTAGTTCGTTCCGACCAAGCCATCAACTGAAAATATGGGGTCAACGAATTCTTCAGTGGTGTTGAAATTGGCACTGACTGCTATCTGCAGGCTATAGTAAACTCCACTGTCATCGGATACCTCCGACCATTCAAATGTCGGCCTCACACTGCCTATGAATCCCACCCTTCCCCCGTCGGGCGGTGAAATGGGTTCCGGTGTGTCTGGAGGGTCCGATTCCATGGTGAAGATAGCGGTTGCCTCGTTCTCCTCATCATCCTCGGCTGTCACCAATTGCTCGCCATGTTTGCTCTCGGGCACGGTAAAACTTACATCAAAGCTACCTTCTGCATTGGTCGTATCTGTCGCCACCTGGCTACCATCGTACATTATGGATACATATTCGTCGGTGGCAAATCCGCGGCCAGTGACTGTTAAGGCGGTGCCCACATGACCCTCATCGGGTGAAAGCACGATGCCAGGCTTTATCTCGAAGCTGAGCTCGCTGATGTCTTGGGTCTGTTCTCCCTCAGCGGTAACGCTATACTCGCCTATGGGCATTTCGGGCACCTCGAAGCTTCCGTTCCAGGAACCCATGTCATTTGCCCTGATTTCCGTCTGGACTTCCTCCCCATCAAATAGTATTGTGATGTCCCTTTCATTAGCCTCAAATCCGCTGCCCGTCATCGTTATATTGTCGCCCACGCTGCCCGATAATTTATCCAGACTTATTCCCGGCGTTACTTCGAAGATTGCGTCCTCAACCTCGTAATCGTTGCTCTCATCCCCTTCAGCGTCTATCTCATGGCTTCCCTGGGCGGAAGGAGGAATCTGGAAACTCACCTCCCAACTGCCATCCTCGTCCGCAGTAATATCGTCCTCTACGACTACATAATCGCCATCGGTATAGTACCTCAGCTCGATCTCTTCCTCATCCTCGGCAAACCCCCAGCCTTCCACGGTAACATTAGTGCCTACAGGGCCTTCTTCAGGGTCTATTGTTAGACCCGGCTCCACGGTAAAGTCAGCATAAGCATCGATTTCATCCTCGTCCTCGGCGTACACCGTATGGTCTCCCGTGCAGCTTTCAGGAACGGTGAAAGTCACCCGGAAATATCCGGAACTATTGGTCTCGTCCTCGGCTACACGGATCCTGGCGCCATTCGGATAATAGTAAATGTCAACCCACTCATCAGCCGTGAAATTATAGCCACGGACTTCGACCTCCTCCCCGGGAACTCCGTCGTCGGGGGAAAGTATGATAGATGCGCCATCGGCTTGTACAGGCACCGCCAGCAGAGCCATAGCTACAAGGCAGAAGACGAGAACAACCAGTAGTCGAGATAGAAAGCTCATTTGACTAACCTCCTTTTTACTATTATAAATGAAAATGCCACTAAAAAGTAAGTGCCTTGACCTTTTTACTACCTTAATGTCATTGCAAGCCAATCGTGGTGGTCCCCTGCCCAGCCGAGATTGCTTCGGCTGACTAAAGTCAGCCTCGCAATGACACAAAAGGTTGTTGTGGTGCTCGTAGTGCGACCCTTCAGGGTCGTGCCCTGTTGCATGAGGCTAAAGCCTCGCACTACATGTCATTACGAGCCCCGATTTATCGGGGCGTGGCAATCCCGAAAAACAAAACCCTAAATTCTAAGGAATATTAAATGACAAAGCTTAAATGTCAAATCAAGCTCAAAATCCAAAGGACAAAACAGAGTAGTTTAGACATTTAGGCATTTGGATTTCAGTTGTCATTTGGATTTTGATATTTGGGTTTGTTCATGATCGAGGCTCGTCCCCACCCGAGAGGCGGAGATAGACTCCGCCACACCTATCCAGTAACGGAATGCTTGGTTCCTGAAGGCTCAGAAGCAGGTCAGTGCTGCTGCTGCGGACACGCTGTCACTTGGGAAACGAGCCAGAGATCGGCACATTCACCTCCCTTCTCTCTTCAAGTATCACAAGCCGAAAAAAGTAACCTTCAAAAAAGAGGCAATAGCAGTGAATGCAACATTAAAGTGAAAAAGGATAATTAGGAGCAAAACGTATAAGGCTTTCAATACCATGCTAATCATGCAGATATTGTAAACGAAAACGCTTTCGGAAGTAAATGGCAATATCCACAGCTATGGAAAGAGAGGCGGCATAAAAAATGCCGTCCTACGTATTATTTGTCATTGCGAGCCAAGCTTGGCAATCGCCTGCCCCGCCGAGATTGCTTCGACTGACCAAAGTCAGCCTCGCAATGACAGGGGCAGGGTATCATTGCGAGCGGAGCTTGGCAAATCTCGAAAAACAAAACTCTAAATTCTAAAGAATGTCAAATGACAAAGCTCAAATGTCAAATCAAGCTCAAAATCCAAAGGACAAAACAGAGTAGTTTAGACATTTAGGCATTTGGATTTCAGTTGTCATTTGGATTTTGGAATTTGGATTTGTTCAGGGCGGGTCTTGCACCCGCTCTGTTCACCCTCACCTTAACCCTCTCCCGTCGAGGGAGAGAGAAGGCTCTTGCTACCACCGATCATAATATATGGTTCGCCTTAGTACCAGGTGGCGAATCAGAGCGATTAGGAGCACTACTATGGCAACTATAGCGACAATGAATCCCCATAGAGGCAAGAGTCCGGCACGTAAGGAATGGGCAGCAGTCCAGCCGCTTTCGTTCTCTGCCCCATCTACGGCCTGCACAATCCAGTAGTAGGTGCCGAGGGTCAGGGCTTCTGTCTCCTCCAATGTATAGCTTGTTCCGACTAAGCCCGTAACCGAAATTAGGGGATCAGCAAATCCTCCAGTGCTGGTTACATTTTCATTGGTTGTTATTTGCAGGTTATAGCGGACTCCACTGTCGTCGGATACCTGGGACCATTCGAAGGTCGGCCTCACCTTGCCTCTGAGTCCTATCCTGCCCCCATCATGCGGTGAAATGAGCTCTGGCATGGGTGGGGGGTCTGATTCCATGGTGAAGATAGCGTTGGCCGCGTTGCCGGCAGCATATCCGGCTGTCACCAGTCGGTCGCCGTATTGGCTCTCAGGCACGGGAAAACTTACGTTAAAGCTACCTTTGTCGTTGGTTTCTGCTGTCGCTGCCTGGACGCCATCGTACGTTATGTTCACATCTTCGTCGGCGGCAAACCCGCGGCCGGTGACGGTCAAGTTCATGCCTACATATCCTTCGTTGGGAGATGGTATGATGTCAGGCGCTATCTCGAAGCTGAGCTCGCCGAAGTCTTCTTTTCTGGTTTGCTCTCCCTCGGTAGTGACGCTATAATCGCCTGTGGGCATCTCAGGTACCTCGAAGCTTTCTTCCCAGTTACCTTCGTCGTTGGCCCTGATGTCCGTGACCACTGCCTCTCCATCAAACAATATCTGGATGTCCCCCTCGTTAGCAGCAAATCTGCTGCCCGTCATCGTTATGTTTTCGCCCACGTTACCCGATGATTTATCTATGCTTATCTCCGACATTACTTGGAAGAAGGCATCCTCGACGTCATAAAGACGGCTCACAGCACCCTCAGCGTCCAGTTTGTGTTCTCCACTGGTGGAAGGGGGAATCTGGAAACTCGTCTCCCAGCTGCCCTTGGCATCCGCTAGGATGTTACTTTCTACCGTTTCGTAGATGCCATTGAGGTAATAATACAGTTCGATAGCATCTTCATCCTCGGCAAACCCCCGGCCTTCCACGGTGACCGTAGTGACCACGGGCCCTTGTTCGGGACTTACTGTCAACCCCGGCTTCACGGTGAACATAGTATCTGCTGTATCATACCCCACGTACGCCCCTACTTTGGCGTGAACCTGGTAGCCTCCCTGGCATCCTTCGGGAACCGTGAAGAGGATTGTGAAGCTTCCGCTGATGCTGGTCCTGCCTGAGCCGACTCTATCACTTTCACGTGTCCCGTCATAATAGATGTCAACATACTTGCCTGCGTCAAAACGCTGTCCTACGACAGCGACCTCTGTGCCGGGGGCTCCCGATTTGGGGGAGACCTCGATGAAAGGCCCCCCACACTCGGCTTGTGCGGGCATAGCCGGCACGGCCATAGCTATAAGGCAGACGATAAAGATAGTCAGGAATCGAGATAGTAAGCGCATTTGACTAATCTCTCATTATTATAACCGAAAATGACGCTAAAAAATAATTACCGTATTGGAATAAATTCTAAACAATTATAAATAATAAAGCTCAAATGCCAAATCAAGCTCAAAACAAAAATGACAAAGAGGAGTATTTTTAATATTTAAGCATTTGGATTTTGGAATTTGGATTTATTCGGGGTCGGGCTTGTACCGCCAATTTTGTTTGTCATTGCGAGCCTTTCGCCTCTTGTCATTCTGAGTGAAGTGAAGAATCTTTTCTACGCTCAGGGTAAACTCCGCGCGGCAATCCCCAGCCCTGCCGAGATTGCTTCGTCCCGATAAATCGGGACTCTCAAATGTAGTGCGACCCTTCAGGGTCGTGCTCTATTGCACGAGGCTAAAGCCTCGCACTACATATATGTACCATCTTCGTTGCCCTGTATGTTGTAGTGCGGCCTTTTAAGGTTGTGCTGCTCGTTGCAACAAATGTCGTAGTGCGACCCTTCAGGGTCGTGCTCTATTGCACGAGGCTAAAGCCTCGCACTATATATATGTACAGCACTCCGTTGCCCTGGATGTTATAGTGCGGCCTTTTAAGGTCGTGCTGCTCGTTGCAACAAATGTCGTAGTGCGACCCTTCAGGGTCGTGCCAATTGCACGAGGCTAAAGCCTCGCACTACATATATGTACGGCTCTCCGTTGCCCTGGATGTTGCAGTGTGACCCTTCAGGGTTGTGTCAGTTGCACGAGGCTAAAACCTCGCACTACATGTAAGTAACGCTCTCCGTTGCCCTGGATGTTGCAGTGTGACCCTTCAGGGTTGTGTCAGTTGCACGAGGCTAAAGCCTCGCACTACAGGTTGTAAATGTTTTCTAATTCAAATGAGCCTGAATAGGGATAATTGCTACAATCTTCTACAATCCCCTTCCTGACGGGGTTTTGAATTATATATCGGGCTATAGCTCTGGTAGCTTCATCGTTTCTCAACACATGTTCGTAATAATTTACCGCCCATAACTGGGCACCATAAATGCCTTTAAACCAATGAGCAGTTTTTTGTTTGAACAAGGTGACGAACTTTTTCATATCTGCATAGCTATTCCCTCCTTCTATTAACAGATGTGCGTGATCGGGCATAAAACAATATGCCCACACTAGGAAACCTTCCTGCTCACACGTACTCTTTAGAATATCTATTATTTTGGCGACGACTACATCATTCACGAAATGATTTTTAAAATCGTGTGAGCGTATAGTGATGAAATATCGGTAATAACCGCGGTAAGAAAAGCTTTCAAGTCTCCTTGGTTTTTTATGTTCTTTGCTTGGCTTCATTGGTATTGATCGATAAATTGTAACATAACAGTGTTGTAGTGCGACCCTTCAGGGTCGTGCCAATTGCACGAGGCTAAAGCCTCGCACTACATGTATGTACCGTATCCGTTGCCCTGGATGTTGTAGTGCGGCCCTTTAGGGTTGTGTCAGTTGCAAGAGGCTAAAGCCTCGCACTACATGTTTATGGCGCATCATTGAATTTTGTAGTGCGACCCTTCAGGGTCGTGCCAGTTGCACGATGGTAAAGCCTCGCACTACATTAGAATGATAGATAATTAAAGAAAGGGGGAGGGGCGGCTTTCGCCGCCCCTCCTAGGAATCACCTTCGCCTCTCCCTTAAGAGAGAGTCAGGTGGGGTGTGCTTATACCCTACGTGTTCGGAAGATGAGCACTATGACCACAATCACCAGGACAGCGCCAATGGCGATAACCACCCAAACCCAGGTTGGAGTTGTCGGTTCCTCAGGTGGCGGTGGCACTACTGTCTCAGCAATCGTGGTGAAGGTGCCTACTTCGCTCGTGCTTATGACCACGCCCTCCTTAAGGGCAGTCACCTGCCAGAAGTAAGGAGTTTCGTAGTCCAGGTCGGTTCCGGAGTAAGCGCCGGCTGTGTTGGTCAACCCCTCGACGGTTGCGATTGGGGAGGTGAGGTCGGAGTTGGCCGACAGCACCCAATCGTACTCATCAGCAGACGATACCGAGCTCCAGGTAAAGCCGATATCGTTTATAGCCACGCCGGTGGCCCCGTTTTCAGGAGAGGTAAGGTCGACGCCGGTACCCGGACCTGGGGCAACCGTGAAGCTGTTTGGCTCAGACCACCAGCTGTGGATTATTTGATCGGTCGCTGCGTCGGCAGCCCTGACCCTCCAGTAATACGTGTATTCACATAAGAGTACGCGGTATTCTCCCCATATTTCCATAAAGTAGGCGCTGGGGGTCTCTCCTTCTGGTGGATAATAATGGCAACAATACTCGACGCCCCAGTCGCACATCCATCTAGAGTCCAATATCACCTCGTTGAAGTCCTCGTCCAGCGCAATCTGGATGTCATAGGAGCAGGCATCGCACAGGCGGTCCCACCTCATGGTAAACGGCAGGGGAATACAATCGCACGGGTCGGAAGGTAGAGTCTCGCCATCGCTAGGAGATATAAGGTCGGGTGCCTTCTTGGCGTAGCAGTCCTCAAACATCCAGACGGTGCCATCTTGGCCCTCACTGTCCCCATCTTCTTCGAAGTACTTGTGGTACATATCGTAATCAGTTGAATCAATGGCGAACAGCTTGCTGTTGCTATCGGGAGTCAGGCAGCCGCAAATCTTGAGTGGGTCAGGAATCGCGTCGAACCGCTCTTCGATGTCAGGGCAATTATTTGGCCCACATGTATAATCAGTGAGTCCCTCGATCAGGTAATCCCACTCGACACAAGTCGGACATACCGTTTCCTCAGCAGGGTTAAGACGGCGGGCTACGCCAGTTAAATCTCCACAGTATCCGTTGCCGTCGTCGTAATAGAAGCTGGCGTAGATGACGCCGCCGGTGTCAGCGCTGGTCATGGGGTTGCCCTCAGCATTGTCCACCACCAGGCCAGTGAAGTGCACCTCTATGCTAGGCGTATCCTCGACACAACAAAGCGCTTCTCTACTGGGCTCAGCGTTGAGGTCTTTCCACTTCTCGCTTTCGTCGATGACGAAGCTGTAGACACCATTGTCATCGCTGTCGTCAGCCCAGGCTACGGCAGCATAGATTGTGTTGTTGGTGTCGAAGTAGCTGTCAAAGGCCACGGTGACGTAGCCCGAGTCAGCGATATCCTCCAGCTCGGTGAAGGTCTCGCCGCCATCGTCGGAGTAAGAAACATCTCCATAAGCGCCGCCGACAAGTATGTGGTCGCCCCAAACGGCGATGGTATAACCCTCTTCTAGTTCGCTGTCAACCGGTTTATGCCAGCCGAGTGCGAAGTCATCGGACATGGCAACGGTGCCATCTATATCTACAGCATAGATGGTTTCCCTGTCTTTCACGGCCAGGTCGCTGATTTCGTCTACCGTGGCAGTTCCATCTTCCCAGCAGCCCAGGGTTTCCAGCTCGTTCCAGTACACCGTATCGGTGAGCTCGTCAACGAGATAGACGGTGTCGCCGGTTGTTTCCTCGGGAGCCAGCCTGAGAAAGCCCCAGTCACCTTCGAGATTACCGCACCAGGTCCTCAGCCACTTGCCGCTGTATTCTTCAGCCTCGGGAAGGTTCTCGGCATGTTGCCAGACGCTGTCGCAGCAGCATCTACTAGATGACTCGTCACAATCGTTAATGCTGACCAGCATGGTCTTATTGCAGTCGGGAGATACAGCGACGTCGGACAGGTAGTCGATTTCGGTGTCGATCAGGCTGAGCTGGTTCCAGACATCGCCGTCGTCGAAGCTTACCGACCAGGCGCCCTCGGCATTATTCCAGGGTTGGTATGCCCAGAGAGCAATGGCATAAGCCTTCGATGTAGCCGGGTCGTCGCTTGCGTATTGTACCGCCATGGCCTTTGTCCCGGTTGGCGGCTTGCAGGCCTCGTCCCAGGGTTCACAGCAGATATCCATGTTGACGATGCCGTCATTGTGATATACCTGGACGCCCTCGCAGCAGTCTGTGAAGAGTTGATTGTAGTTACCCATGCAGCTTGCTGAATACGCATACCCTCCGGTGCCCATCACGCCAGCGATGGCCTTACCTTCGCTTATGTAGCCCAGGTAATCCACGTTGGTCAGCCAGACCTCCCCATCCTCGATCTGCCCCATCGGCCCGACGGGGTCAGCATCATCGTTTTTCACCTTGAATATCGTGGCTGCTGGATCAGTACCATAATACCAGTTTACCCATACCCAGGCATACCTCTTATTGGTATATCGGCCGGCGTAGTCCAGGGGCAGGGTTAAGCCCGCTATTCCTCTGAAATCCTGCATACCATAACCAGGGACCATAGCCAAACAGACTGGGATACGTACACTATTGGCTATGAGCACCTGAGGGGTGGAAACAGTCGACTGCTCGTTCCAGCCTTCGGTCGTTCCCCAGGTGCCGGTCTGCAGGTAGACACTGAAGTAGTCATCAGCGTCGACGGTGCCGCCGTCCACGTCAACAACAGTGGTAACCAGGATGGTCTTGTCCACTAACCAGCTGGGGGCGAACTTGACGTCGGTGACGACCAACGACGTGGAATTGTGGGTCATTTCAAAATTGGGATCGTCATCCCAGCCATCATACCTGGCATCCTCCCAGCCGGTGCTGAACTCTCCAACAGCCGTGCAGCGGAAAATCAGAGCATCGGTCGTGTTGGAACCGACGACGGCTATTTCACGCTCATCGTCGTCTTCGGGGGATACGGCGAGGTCAGTGACATAAGAGCCGTCGGGGAACATATCGCCATCCTCAACTTCGCCGGTGTCCTTGAAAGTCGCACCGCCGTCTCTGGAGACGTACACATGCACGCTACCTCCGTCGGCGTCAACGACGACAGCCACGAAGTCGGAGTCTTCAGGGTCGCAGGCGACTCTCCATAAATCGTAGTCGGGCTCCGTACCGAAATCGTCCTCGAGCTCATCGTACAGTGCATCATCGATATCGTCCTCCCAGGTGGCGGCATAGTCGTCGGACCTCAACAGGTGGGTGGACCTTCCCGTTATCTCCACGATAACGTAGGCCACCTCTCCGTCGTCACCCACGGCAAAATCGATGATATAGGAGTCGGGTGCCAGGACATAGCCCTTTGTAGTTGGAGTAGAGACCCTCTCCCACTCGGCATCGGGAATGCCGTCTTGAGCACTCGCCTTCTGGGCGGGTGCTACCATAATAAGCAGACTGATGGCCAGCGCCGCAGCGATGAGAATATACATCGCCTTGGCTGGCCATGCTCTTGCTTTAATCATTATTTCCTCCTTTTATAGTTATCCAACTTATCTACACTCTCGCCCGGGGTCGACTCCACCGGGCTCGAGTAATTGGAAACATTTTTATTCAGTAAACCCAATTTTTAAGCCTGCCTCATTCCAGGCTGCCCTGTGTTATTGGATTGCCTCGTCGCTGCGTTCCTCGCAATGACGAAAGACAATGTTCTTATGCCCGGGCCAGGCATTTTTTAATTCCCCTCGGCGAACCCCTTAAGATTGCGTAGTTTGTTCCGAGTGAAACGAGGAATCTCGGCTCCTCGCAATCGCGATTCGCTTTGGGACTTTGCCATAGGCATCACCTCCTTTTTGATTTCGTTAGTAATGTCATTCTGCTATCAGAATGACAGGCAAATATCATCAAACAATATTCAGTTATTAAGGTTCAAACAAACTCAAATATCTAGCCAAAAGCCATAATAGTAGGCTAAGGCCTCCTTAACCTTTAAATATATAACTTATATGCCTATTTTGTCAATAGTTAATTAGTAACGGTTCTGCTCTAACTTGATTGATACGATGAAAAATACAAACAAAAACGGGACAGCAAAAACAGTAATCGGGTTTACCCTGGTAGGCACTGGAGCCTGTGTCCTAGTCGTGGCACTCCCGCACCTTATCCCACATCTAATACAGTGGCTGAAAGGCTATCCTGTATGGCTGACTTTTACCATCGGCTTTTCTGTGTTTGGGTTGGGTGTGTTCCTAGCGGTGACTGAGTATATAAATACCGCCAAAAAGGCACAAAAGGCCGAGAATGACAGCTACCCAGAGAGGTGTCGAATGCAGGGGGGCAAGGGTCATGGTGGCGAATGAGCCTGATATTATGCCGATTCCGACGATGACTAGGACGATGCCTAAAAGGAACTTAGCGAATCCTTTCATACAGGCATTCTATACATGTGACAATATGGTGTCAATAGTAATGATTGACGAACGAAAATTTAATTTATAAAAGAGGGAAAAGATATGATTTACAAGCTAAAGTTTACGTACCCCGACGGCAGAAGTCACATAAACAATAAATATAAGTACAAGGTTAAGGCCAATGCGGTGAAAAAGGCGGCTTGGTTCAGGAGCGTGCTTAGCAGAAAACACAAAGTTAAAGTTGTAGCTAGCAGTCGCTAGCTTAGGGAGATACAAATTGATTCACGGCCAGTCGAAGATGCTACGATTGACAGGCGTTCTTTTTTGTAAGCGCGGCTTATCCCCGTACGTCTTTTTGAAAGTTCTACACAACTGGGCTTCTAGACTACGAGCATCTTCCTCCCACTCAACCCTTCTGTATCTAAAGTACATAACCTTCATGAATGTTTTACGCTTCCTGTGTTCAACTATCCTTGACCGTATTGAGGAAGTGCTACAGCCGATATACACCACTGTGTCTTTGTGCAGCAATTCGTATGCTCCTGCTCCAGACGGGGCTTTCTTAGCTGCCTCGTCAGTAAAGGGGTGTAGCTTACTTGTCGTGAGTGGCATTCTCCATCACTCATTCTATACCACACTTCTGATTGATAGCAATACCCTGCTGTGTTATCCTCTAGGAAAAAGACTAGAGGGTATAGCAGATGGCAGGATGGGTAAAAGGACTGATGACGGAGGTGGTAAAAGACGTGGGCTATGATGTGGTAATGAACGCTGTGAGTATAGATATGCCGAAGTGCAAGTTCTGCCAGTCCACGAACGTTGTCAAAAACGGCAAACGTAATGGTACGCAGTATTACCTGTGCCGAAATTGTGGTAGGGGGTTCGTCTACAATAAGGGCTTACCCCGTATGCGCTATCCCGTAGATATAGTAGCTGATGGAGTTTACGAGTATTACGCTGGGGAATCGCTAAACAAGATAACGGAAGGCATAAGGCAGAAGGGTACTATTCGGTTGACGTGGATGATTATATTTACAAGGTTTTATTATCGGGGCAATTGTAGCATTGTAGCTGTGAATTATGAATAAGGTGTATTTAGCTACGTTTTGCAATCATATTTATGAAAGTTTGTAGAATGTGAATGTTAGGGATTCTGGACACTTCGCCAGCTTGTTTTGTCTTTATCTTTTGTTTGTCTTGGTATCGTATATAAAAATACCCTTGACTTATATCGCATCCTCTAATTTGAGCAACGTTAATTTGTTTATATCCCCCGAAGAATTTACGAAAATAGAATGCCTCCTGCGTCAGTTCAAATTCCTGAAAATTCAAGTGTTCTCCTGCTTGTAACGCTTGAACGAACTTTGCCCATTGCTGTTGTAACACATTATCCAGAATAATCGAGTAGATGTCATCAAATGTTTGTTTTTTCTCTTTTCTCATTCGGAATACGCTAGATAATGAAAAATCAATTCGGTTAGGTGATGTCTCATCTACTAAAGCTATTGTTCTATCTTCAAATGTAGGTATAAAGTTTATAGACGCTTTAGTCCCACCTACATATATTAAGTCAATATTATCCCACAGAATATAGTTATCGTTATACGCAATGCCTTTGCGATGGATGCTTAAATGACCTCCGTTTAGAATTTGTTCACCTAGGGTGCTATTTAAATCAAGTCCCATATTTTTTACTGCCTTGCTTTTCTTCCCTTTACTTTTTGTTCCCCTAGCTACATTATACACTATCTAGGATTTTGCCAATAGGTATTGACAAAAAGTTATTATAGGGTATATTATATTAATTACTCTAGTCATGATTAAGATATAGAGGAGGACAAATGGTCAAGCTCATTAGGCTAAAGTGCAAACAATGCGGGCATAAGTGGGTACCTAGAATAGCAAACCCAGCAGTATGTCCGAGTTGCCATAGCCCGTATTGGAACAAGAAAAAGAGAAATAAGAAGTGACGCATTAGCTAGTAATCAATCAAAAACATCTGCTTTTCCTAGAAGATAGATACTAGGGTAAAAGACAGGTCAGGAAGTTCATTATGGTGGACTTTTGCTGTAAATATTGTGGTTCAACTAACGTAGTCCGCTACGGACTCGAAAACGGAGTCCAATATTGGTGGTGTAAAGACTGCCACCGCAAATTCGCTGACAATGACGCCTTACCCGAAATGAAAACGCCCATCATGCAAGTAGCAGCAGCCCTCAGTATGTATTATCGGGGAATGTCAATTGACGAAATTCGAGGGCATCTAGACCAACAATATAATAACTGCCCATCTAGCAGCACAGTCTATGATTGGATAACACGATTCTCAGAAGAAGCCAACAGAAAAACTAGAGAGTACAAGCCCAATGCGGGTCACGTTTGGCTTGCCGATGAAACCATGTTGGACATCGGCGGTCATAAGGCTTGGTTCTGGGATTTGATTGACGTAAAGACTCGTTTTCTCTTAGCTTCCCACATGTCGTTCCACCGCACAATAGAACATGCTCAAACCCTAGTCGAAAAGGCAGTACGAAAGGCAGGGAAATCCCCCAAAGTTATCATTACGGACAAGTTATCTGCTTATCTAGATGGCATTGAACTGGCTCTTGGTGGGGATACTCGCCATGTCCAGTCCAGAGGATTTATGGTCAAGCCTAATACGAATCTGATTGAACGGTTTCAGGGGATTCTAAAGTCACGGACTAAGGTTATGAGAGGATTAAAGACTCCCGAAACTGCCTTAATTATCCTTGACGGCTGGCTGGTTTATTACAATTTCTTTAGACCGCACGAATCACTAGGGAATAAGACACCTGCCGAGAAGGCAGAATTAAACATCCCTTTAAAGGATTGGCTAGACGTAGTTAAGGCGTCCAAAGGTTCAAAACGATACACGAGCCTATATCCTCGTGAGAAAGTAATTTTAGGAGTGCCTACCAGATACAATATCAGGAGAAAGAAAAGACATCCGATTCGCAGACCACGAAAGGAGGTGATGCCTGCTGTAAGTATCGTTAGGTTGGCAAAATAAAAGAGAGAGGATGGTAGTCGACTTATCCTCTCTCATGGGGGTTTCGTCTAATGGCTCGGACGGTTGGCTCTAAACCAACAAATGCGGTTTCGATTACCGCAACCCCCAACCTATTCACTTCATCTTATACCTACTAATGTCATTTGTCAACAAAAATAAACAGAAAGGAGGTAATGTAAACATGAGCCTTTTAACTTCTGCTCAAAGGGAAGAAATCATTAGGCGACGTGGATGCAGGTCTGATGGTGATGGCAACGCTCATCGGATTTACAACCTAGAAATTCACCACAAAGACCGCAACCCTCACAATAATGACCCGCGAAACCTTCGTGTTTTAACAAAGGAAGAACACGATGAACTACACAGAAGAGCTGGTTACTAATTTGTGAATGGATATGACCGAGCCGCTAGGTATTAGAAGCACATCTCGATATTCGCCTTCGCCTGTAATTTCGTGAGCAATAATGGTGGCTTGGTCATTCCTTTCAATAAGATATCCTAAGCTCTCGAATGTGTCCATCTTACGCTCTAATGCTTCGCTAGATTTATGCATCCCTGGGTAAATCTTAGCATCTAACCACTTAACAACAACTTTGCTATTATCCATTTTCGCCATCAACTAAAATCGAAGAGAACCGGCAGAAGGCAGGAAGGAAACCCGCCGACAGTGCAATTTACGGCTGGGTAAAAAGACTGACAAAGATAGGGCTTGCTGAGGCCAAAAAGTACACCCCGAAGGTGGGCGACAAGTGGCTTGCCGACGAGTGTGTTATCAAGTTAAAAGACGGCAAAAAATACTGGCTGATAAATGTCATAGACTACCATACCAGATTCCTGCTGGCTTCGAGGCTGTCCAGCAGTCGTAACATCAGGGATATATGCCTGACTTTCAAGGCAGCTAAGGACAAAGCCCAAAAAAGTCCGAAGTATATGTTGACCGATGGATGGAAGGCTTATGATGATGGTTGTGAGTTAGTATTCGGGGCTGACACTAAGCATATTAAAACTACACCGTTTGAACGGAAAGAGTTAAGCACGAATATCGTTGAACGATGGCATGGCACATTGAAGGACAGACTAAAGCCTATGAGAGGAATGGACAAGTCCGAGACCCACCAGCTTGTACTTGAGGGCTTTGTCTTCAACTACAACTATCTGAGACCGCACGAAAGCCTGAAGGATAAGACGCCCGCAGAAGCAGCTAAAGTGGACTTCCCGTTCAAAAGCTGGCTGGACGTAATCAAGAGCCAGATACCAAAGCGTGATAACGTGCTAACCCTCGATGATGTAGACAGTCCAGCTAAGCCTTACAGGAAGAGACCCAAAAGGAAAGGGCGGTCTAAGAGAAAGAGGGTAAGGCAGGCACGCTCTACGGTGAAGGGAGTAAGACTATGACTGTGTACAGTCTCGAAGGGGTTATGGTGCTAGTTGTGGTCTACACACTGGGGATAGTGTTTTTAGTGTTTTATTTCAAGTGGCGCAAAGTGGCAGCAGAACTGAAAAGGCTTCGTCATTCCCTTGGACACGACCAAAAAGCGAATACTATTAGTCCAACAGCCGACACGAAGCCTATTATTCGTGGCCAGATAGAGCCACCTTCAAACGCTAATGATGCGATAGCCCCGATAACGGCTCCACCTATCAAGCTGAGAAGAATACCTTTCACCAGCACCATAAAAACAAAGCTTACCAAACTACGTGAGGGACATCAATCAATAAAGAGATGAGAAAATGACACCATGGTTCTTGTCGAGTGAGTTCGGTAGTCTCGCTTTGAGTAGTAGGGTGATAGTGGTCGAGCTTCACGTTCTCGCTATAGCACTCGTAGCACTGTGGGGTAAGAAGTTAGATGCCAGACTATCACGCAGAGCGGTCATCTCTCCCCCTAAGAATAAGGTGGAGGAGGGCAAGGGTGCTACCAGCGGACAGTACGAAGATTACGGTGTGCAAGAGCCATTCAAAGAGGTCGCTATTCGGCAAGAGCTGTCGAGCAAAGTCTGTGACACTACCGAAGGTGTAGTTCTCTATCACTCCCCCGATGACAACAGAGACAATCAAGGACAGCACAAATCGCCAGTTCACGCTAACGGAATTATAGATAGGGTTAAAATGCTGTGTCAATCAATAAAGAGAAGAACCTTAGTAACTTGCCAAAATAGCTTGGATTTATTATAACAGCCGGCTTTCTTTTGTCAATATCCCTAATTTAGCGAGGCAAAAGAAGGACAAAAATCCCTTGCTCTTTTAGAACAATTGTGCTAATTTATAAGGTGTCTGAAAATCAATCTGTAGCTTTGAATTCTTCGCTCCTTGTAATTCTGAGCCCTTCGCTTTCTGTCATTCTGACTCTGAACGAAGTGAAGAGGAAGAATCTAACCCAGCTCAGGACAGGCTCCGCGAAGAATCCAGAGACCCTTCCCCTTGGCTATCACTCAGGGTCAGTGTGACAGATAGAAAGAGAGGGTTGACAAATAGAAGGATGATTGCCATGACAGAAAAGTTGCTCTGGGATTTATTGCCCGAGGAATTTCCCTACGAAGATAAGGGCTGTGAGCTCTTTCCCTCCTGTCTTAATTGTCCATTTCCTGATTGCCTTAAGGAGGAGCCCTGGGGGAAGGAGAGATTCCTGAAGAGCAGGCGAGCCGAGAGGATGAGGGAGTTGAAGCGGGCAGGGAAAAGCGTTAAAGAAATTGCCCGCATATTTGAGGTGAGCCCGAGAACGGTGCAGAGATGGCTGAAGGCGATCGGAATTTAAGAAATTAAAAGTCAAAAATTGCATTTCAATAACAAATGACAAAGCTCAAATGTCAAATCAAGCTCAAAGCCCAAAGGACAGAAGGAAATAGTATTGGCATTTAAGCATTTGGATTTCAGTTGTCATTTGGATTTTGTCATTTGGATTTAGTTAGAGCTTGGGATTTAGGATTTGGAGTTGAGAGATGACTGAATTCACTCCATCGCAGCTAGTCCGCATGGACACCCGACGCCTCTCCAACTATCGCACCAACCTGGACTTCTACCAGGGTACTCAGTGGCCAACCACATCCCGCCACCGCCAGCTCGTCTTCAATTACGCCAAGGTCTCTATTGACAAGGTCACCAGCTTCCTCACGCAGGGATTCCATTTCGCCTGCTACCCCAATCCAACAAACCCAACAAACTCAACAAACTCATTAAATGCCAGGGCCCGCAGAGCCGAGCAGCTTCTCCGCCAGGTCTACGAGGACAACAATCTCCAGCAGCTTGACTACGAGACCGAGGTTGATGCCGCTGTCCTGGGGGATGGCTGCTACAAGGTGATATGGGATACGGACGAGAAGCGTATCCGTATCACCGCCCCCGATGTCTCGGGTATCTATGCCTGGTGGCTGGGCGATGATACCTCGCGGGTCTGGAGAGTGGCTTCACGCTATACGCTCACCCGGGACGAGGCCCAGCTTCTTTATAGCAGGGGCATTGAGAAGAAGCAGACCACCATAACTGAAGTCTGGACCACCGAGACTTTTGACCTTTACCTGGACAATGACATCATAGAGTCCAAGCCCAATCCCTATGGCTTTATCCCCTTCGTTATCTTTCCCAATCTCAGGGAGCCCAAGAAGTTCTGGGGAACATCCGATATCCCGTCCCTGGTCCAGCCCCAGCGGGAGCTTAACCGGGCCTTGAGCCAGCTGTCCCGTATCCTGGAGCTGTCGGGAAATCCAATCGCCGTCCTGGAGAACATCGCCTCGGCCGAGGACATCAAGGTCCAGCCCGGGGCCCTGTGGACGATACCGGAGGACGCTAAGGCTTACCTTCTGGACTTACTGCAAGGCGGCGGAGTCAGGCTCCATGTCGATTATATCGATTTGCTATACCGGGCCCTGCACGATATCTCGGAGACGCCCCGGGCCGCCTGGGGAGGCATTGAGAAAGAGCTGTCAGGAACGGCTCTTCAGATGGAGCTTGGCAGCCTTACTCAGAAAGTCACCAGGAAGCGGACTATCCGTACCAACGCCTATCACCAGCGAAACGAAATTATTCTTAAGCTGACTCAGAAATATATGAACGAAAACTTTGAGCAAATAAATCACCGGGTAGTCTGGGGGCCGATACTCCCCCAGGACATAGCCCGCCAGGCTCAGAACGAGCAGTTACTCGTCCAGGCCGGCGTCCACAGCCGTCGGACGGCTATGGACGAAATGGGGATCCAGGACCCAGATGAGGAGTTTAACAAGTGGTTGGAGGAGAGGACTAAGATCCTGGAAATGAATCAGGAGTTCAGGGCACAGTCCCCGACTCGTCGGGGCGGAGCGAGAGAGAGGGCGACAGCCGCGGAGATGGAAGTGCCTGAATAATAACTCACCCCCTTGTTATTGCGAGTCTCGATTTATCGAGACGAAGCAATCTCAAGAGGAATGGGAGAAACTTATGCCAGAAACTCAAGAAACCCAAGAAACTCAAGCAACTCCAGAAACTCTCGAGGCCATCAAGGCCCAGCTCGAGGAAGAGAAAAAGGCTAAGGCCGCCGCTGAGGCAAGCCTGGTTGAAAAGGACAACCGCATCGCTGAACTCGAAGCCTCGCTAAGCGAAGCGAAGACGGGAAGCGAAGCGGCTGCCGCCGAGCTCACCCAGGTTAAGGAGGCCAACGCCCAGGCCGTGTCCAAGTATCTCGATGTTGTCAGGGCTGCCAATTCCACCATTCCCCAGGATATCATTGCCGGCGACACCATCGAGGAGATAGACGCTTCGCTGGCGAAGGCCACTACCATCGCCGAGTCCGTCAAGGCCAACCTTGAAGCTCAGGCCAAAGAGGCTAAGGTCCCCGCGGGGGCACCAACCAGGGGCGAGATATCCGTTGAGGGCTTAACCCCCAAGGAGAAAATCGCCGCTGGAATCCAACAAAAAGGAGGAATGTAGTGCGAGGCTTTAGCCTCGTGCCAAAGGAGGAACTATGAGCATATCTTTAGCAGAAGCAAGCAAACTCTCGACCGATATCCTGCTTAAGGGAATCATCGAGACCATTGTCAAGGATAGCCCTATCTTGCAGGAGTTGCCCTTCATTCAGATCGTGGGCAATAGCCTGAAGTATAATCGAGAAAAGACTTTGCCCACCGTGGCCTGGTACGATCCCGTCACCGATACCTGGACCACTTCGGAGCCTGAGTTTGAGCAGTGCTCCGCCAGTCTTGGCATCCTTGGCGGAGATGCCGATGTCGACAACTTCCTCAAGTCTACCAGGAGTAATATCCAGGACCTTGAGGCCGCCGTCATCGAGCAGAAGGCCAAGGCCCTCAGGAACGAGTTCGAGAATACTTTTCTGAATGGTGATTCTGGTGTCAATGCTAAGCAACCCGACGGTCTGTATAAGACTATGAAGGGCACAGCCTGGGCGGTCGATACTGCTTATTCCCTGGGAGACGTTGTTGTTCCCACGACGGGTAAGGAGACCGGCTTCCGGTACGAGTGCACCACCGCTGGTACTTCTCATGCCACTACTGAGCCCACCTGGCCCACCACCGAGGGCGAGACCGTTAATGATAATACCGTTACCTGGACTTGCCGGTTGGGTAATCATTTAGGCTCGGGCGCCAGTGGCGCCAGTCTCACTTTGACCAAAATCGACCAGCTTATTGATCTGGTTCGTGGCGGCAAGTCCGACCTTCTCTTAATGAGCCGCCGTTCCCGGAGGAAGGTCGCTAACCTGGCAAGGGCAGCCGGTACCAATTTGCAGGTCGGCCAGGGCAAGCTCGGCGAGTTTGTCGAGCTCTATAATGGTATTCCCGTCGCCGTCTCCGACTGGGTTAAGGACAATTACATCGTGGGCGGTTCAACTGATTGCTCGGTCATCTTCGCCTTCCAGATGGGAGAGGGTGCCGTCTGCGGCCTCACCAGCCCCGAGGTGATTCAGGTCGAGCGTCTCGGGTCCCTGGAGACTAAGGATGCTTCCCGTACCAGGGTCAAGTGGTATGTATCCCTGGCCAACTTTTCCATCGTCAAGGCCGCCATGCTTACAGGAGTGAGAGACTAACGGAAAGCAGGAGTCAGTAGTCAGAATCCAGAATTCAGAATCTACTGGCTACTGACTCCTGGCTACTGGCTACTAGCAGGGTAGGAAGATGAACCTAACTGAAATGCGAGCCAGGGTCCGAGAGGACCTCCAGGACACGGATGCTGAGAACTACCGCTGGACTGACGACGAGGTCGACGGCGCCATCGCTAGGTTAGTTATGGAGTATTCCCTCCACGCTCCCATCGAGCAGCAGGATGATATCGCTACTACCGACGGAGACACTGAGCTCGATATCTCGTCTCTAACAGACTTGCTCCAAGTCGAGTCCGTGGAGTTCCCCATCGGCTACAAGCCCAAATACTTTAAGCGGATTGAGTACTGGGCCGGCCAGCTCTACATGAAGGACGAGGGCAACGGTAACGATGCCCGGGTAAGATGGGTTAAGAAGCATACGCTCACTGCCGAGTCAACCACCATCCCTACTGAGCATGAGGAGATTATAGTCCTCGGTGCGACAGGCTACTTAGCCATGTCAGCCTCGGCCTACACAGTAGACCGGGCAAGCATCGCCGGCAGGCACGCCACCATAAACTACAAGGCCTGGGGTAAGGAGCGACTGAGCCGCTACGATAAAAAGCTCAAAGCCATCGCCCGCACCTCTAAAGTCATCCCAAAGGAGCTCTACTCGGAAGATTAAAATGCAAAATGCAAAGGGTAAAAACACAGAGTAAAAAGCAAAAAGCTTTACATTTTAATCTGTCATTTTGACTTTTAACTTTTGAGGTTTGATTTATGTTAGAGATTGGAGTCCTCAAAAACTTCGACAGTGGTACCTATAAGGCCGGCGTCCAGCTCGTAGGTTCTTTGACTACTTATTTTGATAATGTCAATGTCGCCCGCAATATTGCTACAGGTGATATGGTAGCTGGCCGTCATGTAATCCTGGCCGTCCCGCAGGATAATCCCAGGGATGCCGTTGTCATCGCTGTATTTACTCCATGAGAAAAATGTAGTGCGAGGCTTCAGCCTCGTGCCAAGGAGTAATATGGGCAAATTAAAAGAAGCAATCTCCTCTCTGTCATTGCGAAGGACAAAGCCCCGAAGCAATCTAATAAAAAGGAGGAAACCCATGCCTAAATCAAAAGTCAAAGAAGCACTCGAACAGGAAAAGACCAAAGAGGGGCTCCCTAAGGAGGCCTTCGCTATCGTCGGTGACCCGGATGATCCTGAGACCTGGAAGCTTCCCCATCATACCAAGGACATCTTCAGGGCCTTAAAGGGACGTCTTGACATTGAGAAGACCGTGGACTGGGACCGCATGCCGGCGGCCGCGGCAGCCTTGAGTCCAGGCGGATACCGGGGGGAGAGAGTCCAGGCATCAGCCGAGGATATCATCAAGGCCGCCCGTAACTTAGCTCGGCATTATGAAAAGGCCGGGAAGTCCGTCCCCGACACCCTGGGCGCCCTCATCTAAAAAAGGAGTTCATAGAGTTGCTAGAGTTAGTAGAGTTGAACCTCACAAACTCAATAAACTCAACAAAAGCAACAAACCCAAGCAACTTCAAAAAACAGGGGCTTTCGTGGTCTTATCAGAGCCCTCTAGCTGTCATTGCGAGGAGTGAAACGACGAAGCAATCTCGAATGATAATGAGTGAGGATGGCACAAGAACAAAACAAGTCTAGCCCAACCCTAGTCGGTGTCTTCACCGAACTCTTTCGAGCAATCACCAGGCCGGCGGTGACCATCATCTTCGCCGCCGTTATCGCCCAGGTCGTCATCGAGGGGATCGCCGCCCCCCAGTGGTTCCTGGGCCTGGCCAGTGCTTGTATTCTCTGGTGGTTCGGCGATAGGACGGTCCAGCATGTCAAGGAGAAGAAGGAGCAGAGCTGATGGGTTTCCTCAAAGGAATCAGGCTGTCAGCTTTTCTTGATACTTACCAGGAATGGCACGCCTTTGTGGAAGGTCTCTGTGAAGTCCTTTGCCCCTGGCCGCCACGATATAAGTCCGTGCATAAGAAGCTTTTGAAGCAAATCGCCTCCGAGTATCACTACTATATGTTCGGCCGGGCCCTGGCAGTCATCGCCTGGCTTATCATTGCTAAGTTAATCCATATAGTGTTCTGGTAAAAAATATAGAAGAAAGGAGTATAACAATGGCAGAATTCACCGATTTCATGGAAAACAAGATAATTGACCACTTGCTGCGTAACCAGGCATATACCCCGCCAAGCACAGTCTATGTTGCCTTATTCACCAGCGCCACAGACGATTCTGGCGGCGGCACCGAAGTATCCGGGGGCTCATATGCCAGGCAGGCCGTTACCTTGTCCGCTGCCTCTGGCGGAGCCTCAGAGAACAGCGCTGACATCATTTTTCCGCAGGCCACGGCTGATTGGGGAACTATAACCCATCTCGCCCTCATGGACGCCGACACCGGCGGTAATATGCTCATGCATACGCAGCTCGATGCCAGCAAGACCATCAATGATGGCGATACTTTCAAGATCAGTTCCGGTGACCTCGATATCACCGTCGATTGACGATTACGCAGCATAATAACGGGAGCTACGCATGGCAACGGAGAGGCTTGCCCCGGATGCAATCCTGGAGCTCAGTAACCTCTCAGGCACAGTATCTGAGATTCAGGACGACCCCGACGACCCGGATGAAAATTGGCTGGACGCCGCCAGCAATAACTCAGATTCCATAGTCCGGGTAAGCTTCCCCACGCCTACTGGCTCTCCTACAGTCGGTACCGACCTCCAGGAGTTCCGTGCCCTGGTCCGTAAGTACGGAGGTACAGGTACTCCGACAGCCAGGGTAGAGCTCTACGAGGACGGCAGCCTGGTCCGGGCCGGCAGCGACATCGATATCACCACTGACACCGTCCTTTCATTCAAGTGGAATGCCAACGAGATATCAACCTCTGACGGCTCTCTCGTCGAGTGCCGTGTCTATGGTACAAAGGCCGGCGGCGCTCCCTCCGTCAGGGCCACAGTCGAAGTCGGAGCCATAGAGTGGAACGTCACCTATGACAGCGGACAGGTTAAGACAGCCTCAGCCACCCTCAGTGGAGAAGGAACTCTGGCCAACCTGGCTCGGGCTATAAGAGCGGCCAAAGCCACTACATCAGGTACAGGAGCTCTGTCAGCCACCGCAGGGGCTATCAGGTCCGCATCAGCCACCCTTTCGGGTACTGGCTTCCTCTCCGCCAAAGGTAGTTACCTTCGCCTCGCCACTGCTACCTTATCGGGCACGGGGTCCCTCTCCGCCCAGGGAGGCGTCTATAAGATGGCCGCTGCCTCGCTCACAGGCGCCGGCTCGCTCGCTGCCTCCGCCCTGGTTACTAGAGCTGCCACTGCCACACTGTTGGGGGCCGGTTCCCTGGCAGTTACAGCCAGAGTTATCTGTGCCGCATCAGCCATGCTTTCAGGCACGGGCACTCTCACCGCAGCAGGCACTATTATCGAGGGCGACATCTATGGCTCAGCTACTCTGTTAGGCACGGGAGCCCTTTCAGCCAAGGCCGTCTATATTGTCATCGCCAAAGCTACTTTAGCCGGCGCCGGTACACTATCCGCCTCAGCCATTGTCTATGGCGGTCTCAGTCCCACACTACTTGCCGCTCAGAAGAAACCACACCGCCTCCCTTATGTCGAAGCGAAGGTTTATGATTATGAGCAGGGCATAAAGAGGTTATCCTGGACCAGGCTCTATACTGGCTCAGAACCCGACAATCACCACGGTCTCGCCTTCGATGGCCAGGGTAGTATGCACCGCATCCGGGCCGCAGCCGACAATAAGCTATATCATCAGAAAATCACCAGCCCCGGCCCGAGCTCCGATTATTCTCAGTGGACTCAAATCGCCACTGACTGTGCCGGCCCCTGTGCTATCGCCGCCCAGGGCGCCAAGATCTACATTTTTTACCGCACCACCGGCAACGTCCTATGGAAATACTACTCCCACGATTACGGCCAGTCCTGGGATGATGCTCAATTAGCATCGTATGCCGATGTATTATCCCTGGCCGCAGCCTGGTGGGGCACCGGTGATATCGTCGTCTGTTTCGCCCTTAAATCCAATGAGCTTAATGGCATTGTCCTTGATACTTCCGACCAGACAACCAGCCAGCACATCAAGGAGTTTCATGGCGGCGTTGCTATCCATATATTCCTGGATACCTACGGCATCGGCGCCACTTTCAACGCCTCTACTCCAGCTATTGAGCTCGTCTTCGCCGCTAAGGAGTCGGATTCACCGTATAATCATTATGACCTCTGGCGTACCATGTTTTCTAACACATATACTTTCATGTCTTTGGAGAGTTTCCTTATGTCCCCGGATGGTGAGGATATTACTTATGAGTACCCCGACTGCCATCTTCCAGCCGGCGCTCAGGGTTATGAAACGACACATATCGTTGCCGTTGAGAAATTCACTGGCACAACCGCCTATACCCGCCCCCTAAGCTGCCACATGGTCTGGGGCACATACTGGTCCGACACTACCTTCACCGAGCCTAAGCCTTTTTTGGATATCAGCTCAATTTACGGCTTGAGGCTCCAGAGCACCGCCGATTATTGGTGGATGGAGCGTCCCGACGGAGTCTGGAGAGCCCCCCGCCCCGCCGACTCGCCCCTCGACTTGACCAAGGATATCGTCTCCCTTACCCAGCGCATTTCCTCTCCCTCGACGGGAGAGGGTCAGGGTGAGGGTGGACTAGTTATCGAGCTCAACAACTCTAAAGGCCATTATGCCACCCCTGGGGAGGGCAGCCTCGCTTCGCTTCGCTTTCGCAGCGAAATCGTCCTTAAGCTCGGTTATAAGACCACGGCCGGAGATGAAGCCGTCGACGCTGGCACCTACTGGATAGAGTCCTGGGAGTATTCGTCAATTCCCAACAAATCATTATTCACCATTCACTGTTTAGATGGCTGGGGTCTTATGGACCGCTGGTCCGCCCGCTACCAGATGAGGTGGAATAAGGACGGGGTCAACCCCAAAAGCGTCTGGCAGGTCCTTTACCAGCTCTTAGCCCGTGCTGGTATCAAGCTCACTAATACCCCACCCAAGCCCCAGTCCTCCGCCATCAACAACTTCTACCCCGACTTCACCGTCAACCCGGGTACCAGGGGAGATACCACCATCAGGAGGCTCTTATCCTTCGTCCCCGACCAGCTCGTCTTCCGTGGCCAGGAAGCCTTCACCAAGAACTCTCTGGCCACCGAGAGCAGCTGTTACTCCTACGGCACCGATCACGCCATCTTCAGCGGCAAATACACCGAGGCCGTCACTGTCTCCCGGGCCCGTGCTATCGGCCGGGACAGCGGCGATAACCGCATCCTGGAAGAAGCCCAGGACTGGGACTTGCTCCAGCTCGCCATTGACATCCTCAAGCAGGATTATGATCCCAACCTCCAGACCGCCACTAGGGCTCAGGAGAGGGCCGACGCCATCTTAAGGGAGGCGTCATTGTTCCGATTTATCGGAAGCAATCTCGCTATCCCCACCAACGTCGGCCAGGAGCTTCTCGATGTCGTGGAGGTTACCGATGAGCGCTGCGGCATCTCCCAGGAGAAGTATCGTGTTCAGGCCATCCAGACCGATTACGACCGCCGCCAGGGAATTTACACTCAGCGTCTGGTGCTCTATGCCCCATGACAAATTGTTGGAAATGTTTATTAACTAATTAATGCTTGCTTCAAATCATTGAGCCTTGGAGTAAAAGCTTCAACGAGCTCCTGCCGGGCTAGTCGCCATTTTGGGTCATCTTCGATATTGATAGCCCCCACTGCTGTTCCTGAGATTCTCAGTTGGTGCAGGGTTTCCCTGTAATCGCTTTCCAGTTCTTGCCTTATCTTTTGTTCTGCCTCTTCATATTCTTGAACAAGCTGGCTTATTTCTTCTGCCTTTGGCCGCAATTCAGGCCCTAAGCTGCTTATCGTCGCGATTACCCTTTTCACGCTATTTATACCCCGGGTAGTCGTAAACTCGATAGCCTCTACCAGGTGCTCGATTAAGGCCTGCTTTATTATTTCTCTCTCCTTTTCTTCGTGCTTGTTTAGCTCCGCAGTCGTATCCAGTTGTTGGGAACTGTCAAGCCATTTTTGTGCCAGCGCCTGACCGATTTTGCGATGCCTTTGTCTTGCCTGCTGTTCCTTTTCCTCGGTTGAAAGCTTGCCCAATCTATTGGCTTTCTCTTGAGCGATTTCCCAGGCACTCTTTAGCTCACCCATGCAGTTCCCTCTCCCTACGTCCTTGCGAGCCCCGATTTATCTGGGCGAAGCAACCTCATGTCTCATCCCTCGAGTTGCTTCAGCACTGCCGTGCTTCGCAATGACAAAGTAGCGACATTATTAGCCTTAGCAGTGAATTTTAGCCTATAATATTGCGGAGGTTCAACAAAGTGAGTTTGAGGTTATAGTGATGATTTATCATAAATCTGTGAAGTTAGCAGAAAAATTTTATTGTTATTTATGGCAGGGTAGAGGAAATAACTGCAATACCGTTCTCTGGCCCTCGGTTTTAAGGGGAGAGAGTCCGCATGTATTAGTTGACCCTGGCCTTGTCAGGGATGAGCTTGGAGAACCCTGTTTTGATTCACTGGCTCAGGCTATGGAGGGGGATGGCTTCAAGATGGAGGATATTGGTCTGGTGATTGCCACTCATAGCCATCCTGACCATATTGAAGCCACTGAGTTGGTAGTGGAAAAAAGTGGTGCCTTGTTCACTTTATCTCGTGAGGAGGATGAATTTCATCGCACGGTGGGGATGAGTTACTTTCAAATGTTCGGAGGTAAGCCGCCGCAGGTTAACCCATCTTTTTATCTTAAGGAAGGCAATTTGTCCTTGGGGGCTAAAGATGATAAGGTAGAGGTCAAGGTCGTCTTTACCCCGGGACATTCTCCTGGTTCTATTTCCCTCTATATGGAAGAGGATAAAATATTGATCAGCGGTGACGTGGTCTTTGCTGGTAGCATAGGCAGGACTGACTTCCCTGGTGGTAGCCCTTCATTGCTACGGAAGAGCATTGACGAGCTATCCCAGCTTGATGTGGAATACCTCGTCCCTGGTCATAGCACTGAAATGGGGAGCATAATTGCCGGCAAGGATAAAGTAAGGCGTAACTTTTACACCGTCAAAATGTTTATTTAAAATATATAATGTATATAATGGTGGAATTGGTATGGAAACGGACGACAAAATAAAATATGCTCTGGAACACACAGAATTAATCCGAGCACCACAGCAAGAGCTGGACACTTTTGGTAGTTCTGTCATAGATTATTACGTTGTCACTGAACTGGTGGGAAACCTTAGTGTAGTCAGGGATGGGAAGGTAATTGCGGAACGGCCTAAAATTGTGACTCCTGCTTACCTGGTCAATATTGAAGGCTTTAGCGATCAGGCAAAAAAATACATAGGTATGATGGCACGGGAACGCCCCTATGAATCGGGCATTTTTTACCGGTATAAGAACGAACCCAAGGGGATGAACGTTGTCTCCGAGCCTATCAAGCAAGTAATAAACAATCTCAGCTCCCAAATAGAGGAGCAGCATAACCCCTTAAGCACATTAATTAGGGGGGTGGAGGAACTATGGGATGTATCCTTACTCATGTTCATCTATGAGCTAACTAGCAAGTCGGCTCGCACTAATATGGCCGAATTTAACCGCCGGGGCTTTTTAGACATAGATGCTAGTGGAGTGCCCCAGGGTGCCCGGGATTACATTGAGGAGCTTTTTGAGAAAGCAAGTCACAACCTTTCCCGAACCCCGGAGTTAGTGGTTGAGTTAAACCGCTGGGGTCTATTCCCGGAATATCAAGATCGTTTCTTTGCCCTATTCAGAAGAAAGTGAGCCCGCCCTGGCTTTACATAAAGTTCGTTAAGTGGTTACGGGTAACCCACAGATATTAAATCCTAATATCTAAATCCTAAATAAATTCCAAATCTTAATTTCAAAATTTAAAACCTTCGTGTTTTGGTCATTACAACTTGGGATTTTGATATTGTTTGGCATTTCGTACTTGCCTTCGCTGAAGCTTTAGCGCAAGCAGGTTTAGTGCTTAGAATTTGTCATATTTGAAGTCCGAGGCGTGTCTGAGGCGTGAAGGAATCCTTTCCTTCACGGTTGAGATGTATTACATCAGTCCCAGGTACCAGTTTAGTATGTTACTTCCCCAGAGCAATGTTATCATGGCGGCCACAGCAAGGAAGGGACCAAAGGGGATTGTCTCCCGGCGTGTCTTCTTTTTAGCTATCATCAGTGCCACAGCTACTATGCCACCGAGGATAGCCCCCATAATCAGGGAGAAAAAAACTAGAGGAAAGCCAGTAGCCAGACCAATCAAAGCAGCTAGCTTAACGTCTCCCCAGCCCATGCCGCCACGGGAGACTATGGCAATTAAAAATAATATAACAAAGCCAACAGCTCCACCCAGAGCAGCGTTGGCAATTCCGGTAACTAACCACTGGGTGAGCCAGGGTCGAGGCAATAAAGCCAGAAGCAAAGCCACAACCATGCCGGGATAAACCACCTTGTTCAAGATGAGCCCGTGCTCCAGGTCAATGACAAAAATGATAGTGAATAGACAGGCGTAGAAAGCCATAACTCCCAGCTCCACGCTTAAGCCGTAATGCCAATACAGGAGAGCGAATATCAGGCCGGTGGCCAGCTCCACCCAGAATAACTTCCGGGGTATAGAGGCTTGACAGTATCGACAACGACCACGAAGCCTGAGGTAGCTAAATAGGGGGATGAGGTCTTTAACGGCTAGCTTGTGCTGACAGGCTTCGCAATGAGATGGCGGATATGCAATGGACTTGTTCCGGGGCAGGCGGTCGATGCATACATTAAGGAAGCTGCCCACTACCAAACCCAGGATGGCGAACAGGACTATAAAGAGTATTTCCACGGGTGCTTATTGTGGACGTATTATATGTCTGAAGTCAATACCTGCTCCGATGAAATCGGAGTTATTGCCAGGCGTAGCTTCTTCTGCCATTGCGAGTCCCAATTTATCGGGACGAAGCAATCTGGGTGGAAAATAGAATTGCCCTCATTTTAAACAGGCTGCCAGCTCAAAAAGGGATAGGTCTCATCGTCAACGATATTCCAGACGTAGGCAATGTTGCGCGCATCAGCATTAGCGACTGCCACTATACTCCAGCCTGCCCCTGAGACGGTGGCTATATCGTGCATTTCCGCCGTAGTCTTGCCAGTGCCGCCATCCGATGTAGCTTGTCCACTGGTTTCGATGTCCCAGAAAGAATCGCTCACAGCGGCATCATTGTTCCATCCCACGAGGCCGCCGACGGACGAATTGCCGGTGACGCTGCCGGTAGAGTATGAGTTGTTCACAGTGCCCTCAAACTTGTTTTCTCCCACCAGACCGCCAACATTAACATCGCCAATCACATTGCCGCTAGAATACGAGTTGCTCACACTGGCCATGATACTAGTTCCCACAAGACCTCCAACATCCTCATTGCCACTCACATTACCTGTATAATATGAGTTGCTCACAGTGGCCATGAGCAGATTCTCTCCCACCAGACCGCCAACACCCACGTTGCCAGTTACGGTGCCGCTGGAATAGGAGTCACTCACGGTGCCATAATTCCATCCCTCCAGGCCGCCAACACCCTTATCTCCAGTCACGCTGCCTGTAGAATATGAATTGCTCACAGTGCCTGCACTATACCCCACCAGGCCGCCAACAACGTCCTCATGACCAGCCACCCGGCTGGCGGAGTAAGAGTTACTCACAGTGCCATGATTCTCTCCCAGGAGACCGCCAACACTCCTCTCGCCGATCACGTTGCCAGTGGAATATGAATTGCTCACAGTGCCGGCAAGATTGATTCCCACGAGACCGCCAACGAGCGAATTACCAATCACAGTGACGTTCACCACCCCGATATTCTTGACGACCCCTCCCACATGGAAAGCACCAGCAATGACGACACCAAAAAGCCCGACAAGGTCCTCGTCAGGGCGGTCGATAAACAGGTCACATATCTCGTATCCCTGCCCGTCGAGAGTGCCTGTAAGGCCCTTAAAGTCGCTTGGGGGCAGACAAGTCCCAATTGGCTCCCAGCCCTTTCCTCCATTGGCTGTCGGACCTGCCAGCTCTGTATAACCGGCAGTACTGGAGTCGAGGTCGTTCACCAGAATGTGATGATCGCCTAAGTTGAACCTCACGGCATCCAAATCATACCAGTCCCGTATTTCCAGATTTTGGGAGGGACTACAGCCGTCACAGCCTACCATTCCGGCGACTAAGGCCGTCATAATCAGAAGGATGCCAACTCTTGTCACGTAGGAGCTCAGTTTTCCCAACATCTCTACATTAGGATATTGTATGCCGCTTTTGTTAAAATCCTGTTAAGTTAGGCATATGTTATAATTTTTTGAATGATTATGTTGCACTAGCCATATCGCCAAAGTTGGCGATTTGACATGTGCGCTAATTGGGCTATCACCTCACAGGCGAGCCTACTTGCCTTGTCGTATAAAGAGTAACTCCCCCATCCTGTCATTGCGAGTCCCGATTTATCGGGACGAAGCAACCTCATTTATGAGACTGGACACCGGATTAGATGATAATATAATAATGTAGTTATGTCTGAGGAATCAGGTAACTATATAAATCGGGGTGAGGGCAATATGACTGTAAAATACTATGTTGGTTGTAGCGGCTGGCATTATGAGCACTGGCGCGGGCTTTATTACCCTGGAGACCTGCCCAAGCCTGAATGGCTGTCATTTTACGCCCGGCAATTTAATACTGTGGAGCTCAATAATAGTTTTTATAAACTGCCTTCAGAGAAAGCTTTCACCACCTGGCGAGAATCCACACCCGACAACTTCGTTTTTGCTGTTAAGGTGAGCAGGTTCATCACGCACATAAAAAGGTTAAAGAATTTAGGTTCAGCTGTGGAGAACTTTCTATCTCGGGCCGATTTTTTGAGAGAAAAACTGGGTCCTTTGCTATATCAACTGCCTCCGAACATGAAGCGCAACGATGAGCTATTACAGAATTTCTTATCTTCGTTGCCGCCAAAATATCAGCACGTAATTGAATTTCGCCATGAATCCTGGATTGATGATGCTGTATTCGATATTTTACGAAGGCACAATGTTGGATTGTGCGTTTTTGATATGCCTGGCTTCGGTTGTCCCCTTGTCGCTACCAGTGATTTTGTCTACGTCCGTTTCCATGGTAGCGATGGCATGTATTCCAGTTGTTATTCTGATCAAGAGCTTTCTCAATGGGCACAAAGAATTGCCCGGCTGGGCAAAGACATTAAGGCCAGCTACATTTATTTTAATAACGATGCTGAGGCATTTGCGATTAAGAATGCTGTAACATTGGGGAACTTCCTACAGTCGCTCCGCTCCAAATCCTGAATTCCAAGCACCAAATCCCTTCGACTGCGCTCAGGACAGGCCTAAATAAATTCCAAATGCCAAAATCCAAATGCCCCGCCTGCCAAGCATTGGCGGGCAGGTTAAATGCCCAAACCACACTTGTTTTCTAATTTGACATTTGAGCTTTGTTTGTCATTGTTTAACGAGTTCTTCTTTAACTTTCTTCGCCAGAGCTAAAGTTATGCCTTCTGTCTGGCTGAGCTCCTCTGATGAAGCTTCCTTGATAGCTTCAATTGAGCCAAACTTTCTTAGCAAAGCCTTCTTTCGCTTTGGCCCGATGCCGGGGATGTTATCCAGAGCAGAAGAAATGCCCTCTTTGTGACGCAACCTACGGTGGTAACTTATAGCAAAGCGATGGGCTTCATCCCTGGCTCTTTGTAGTATATGGAGGGCTGGGGAATCTTTAGCTATATAGACTGGCTGAGGGTCGCCGGGTATAAATATCTCCTCGTTTTCTTTAGCCAGGCTGGCAATGGGTACAGATTCTAGCCCTAATTCTCGCCTTACCTCCAGAGCGGCATTAAGTTGTCCCTTGCCGCCATCAATGAGGACAAGGTCGGGGATGATTGCCCAGGTGCCTTCTCCTGTCAGGCCGCGTTTAAACCTGCGCCTCAATATCTCTTGAATCATGGCATAATCGTCAGCACCAGCCACAGTTTTGATGCGGAAGCGGCGATAATGCGATGGCTTAGGCCAACCTTTTTCCAAAACAACCATGCTGCCTACAGCTAAAGCCCCCTGAATGTTGGAGACGTCATAGCATTCTATTCTCCGGGGCATTTTGGGCAGGCGCAGTCTGTTTTTTAACTCTCGTAAGCCTGAGTTTATGACCTCTACCTTTATCTCTTTAGCCTGGGCTAGTTCGAAACCCTGGACAGCATTTTCAACCGCTGTATCCACCAGCTTCTTTTTGGCTCCCCGCTGGGGCACTTGAAGTTCCACCCTACTCCCCCTTTGCTGTTCCAGCCATTTAGAAAGCACTGCTGGTTCGTCCACCGGGTGCTGAAGCAATATCAGCGGTGGGATATATGAAGCCGAGGCGTAGTATTGTTTTATAAAACTCGTCATTATTTGCCCGGGCGATTCGCCCTGGATGCCTTCCATAATAAAATGGTCCTGGCCGATAAGTTTATTATTGCGAATAGAAAAGAGCTGGACATAAGCCTGCTTTTCATTTTGTGCCAGACCAATGATATCCTTTTCCCCCTGTAACGTTGTAGCAATTTTCTGCCCCTCTATGACTTCTTCTATGGCCTTAATTTGATCGCGCAGCAAAGCTGCCCTCTCAAACTGAAGCTGCTGCGCTGCGGCTTTCATCTTGGTGTCTAATTCACGAAGAATGAGCTCCTGCTTCCCCTGTAAAAATAAAATGACCTGGTTAATTACGTCGTGGTATTCCTGTTTTTCCACTGCTCCAATGCATGGTCCAAGACAGCGGCGGATATAATAATCGAGACAAGGGCGTTTATCTTTACCATCGATGCGCTTACTGCAACTGCGAAAAGGAAAGATTTTCTTTATTAACCTCAATGTTTTACGTACTGAGCCAGGACTGGCAAAAGGGCCAAAGTATCTAGCTCCATCTTTCTGAACCCGGCGGGTGATGTGAACCCCCGGCCAATCTTCATTAATATCCATCTTAAGGTAAGGAAAACTCTTGCTATCCTTAAGGTGCACATTGTACCGCGGGGTATATTTCTTTATCATGTTGCATTCCAGGATAAGCGCCTCTTGCTCGGAATTGGTAACTACGAACTCGAAATCCTGTATTTTTGCCACTAATCTTTGGACCTTGTTTGACAGGCTGGAGGGAGCACCAAAATAGCTCTTTACCCGATTACTCAAGTTAGCAGCCTTGCCAACGTAGATAACCTTACCCTCTTTGTCCTTAAATAGATAAACTCCGGGCTTTGCTGGCAAAGCTTTTAATTGCTCTGATTTCACGGCAAATTTATTGTAGCAAGTGGCTTGTATAGAGGCAAAATAACTAGCATTATGTTACAATAATACAGTTAACTACATAATATCGTATAGAGTTCCTCTCCCTTGATGGGAGTCCCTCTCCACTTGATGGAGAGGTTTAGGGTGAGACAAGGTGTGGATGATATCCCTCTCCCTCTAACTCCCTCCCGCCAGGGGAGGGAGAGGTATGGGGAGTTTTACAGTTGTCTGGAGCTATGATGAAGCTGGATATAGACGCCTTCCTTCAATATTTGGCCAAGGACAAGGGCTATTCCCAGAATACTGTAGCTGCTTATCGCAATGATTTGACTCAAATGGCAGCATTTATTACCACAGAGCAGGAAAAGGGCATAATCAAGTCCTATGATGACCTTTTAAAGAGCTATTTGCTCAAGCTCAGGGAGAAGAGATATTCTGCAGCCACAACTGCTCGTAAGGTTGCATCAGCCAAATCATTCTTCAAATTTATGGTTGATTCGGGGAGAATGAAGGAGAATCCGACACAAAATTTGCCCTCTCCTCAAGTTAGCAGGCATGCCCTCAATTTCTTATCTCCCTCTGAGTACCAGAAGTTGCTTGCCGAGGCCACCAAACTATCCACTCCGGAAGCTAAAAGAGATGCCATGATGCTGGAATTACTTTATGCCACTGGTTTACGCATAAGCGAATTAGTATCATTGAGTGTTAAAGATATTGATTTGAAGCAAGATTGTGTACATATTAATTCTAGGAGAAAAGTTCCCTTTGACCACCACTTAAGCCTGATTTTAGGCCGTTTCCTCAGAAGTGATAGGCTGGATTTATTATATGACGAGACGGAGGAAGCCCTATTTCTTAATCGACGTGGTAAGAGGTTGACCCGGCAGGGGTTCTGGCAGATTATTAAAAGTTATGCCTCCAGGGCAGGGCTGGGTGGCAAGGTCACACCGCAGGCCCTGCGGCATAGCTTCGCTAGACGTAAATTACAGAGTGGCACCGAGCTCCGTCAACTCCAGCAACTTTTAGGTCATGCCTATATTTCCAGTACAAGAGTTTATAATAAACCTGCACCAAGGAGAGGATAATGCCGAAAAAATCACGGCGTACTAAAGCTAAGCAACGGACTAGAGTGGCAAGGGTGGCACAGGAGGAGCGTTCGCAACAACCAGGGCCGCTGCCTGCTGAGTTACAATCGCCGGTTCGAGTGTCTCCAAAAGCTCCGGATTTAACCAGCCGCTATCAATATGTTATGCCTGAAATAAAACGTATCGGCATTATTGCTGGAGCTATAATTCTAGTCCTCATAATACTGTATTTTGTTCTTGGTTGACATCTTCGGCTAGTGAACTGCGGTGGATTTAGAGCGGGCTAGGCAGAATTTATTTAATTCTCTTGACCACGAAATCGCTGACAACCTTGTCGTTGACGCTATGAGGCGTGTTCCCCGTGAAGCCTTTGTACCACAAGAGCAATATCATGCCGCTTATGACGATAGACCCTTAAGCATTGGCTTTGGGCAAACTATCTCCCAACCCTTCATTGTGGCTCTCATGGTCCAAGCTTTGGAGCTGAGGGGGGATGAAAAGGTGCTGGAGCTAGGCACTGGAAGTGGCTATGAAGCGGCGATATTAGCTGAGTTAGCTCAAAAAGTGGTTACCGTGGAGTGTATACCTGAATTAGCGGAAGCGGCCAGGCAAGTTCTGGATAAGCTGGGTTATTCCAACATCGAAGTTCACGTAGCTGGCAGAACTTTGGGTTGGTCAGAGGGAGCCCCTTACGATGCTATTATAGTTTCTGCTGGTGCTCCCACCGTGCCTCAAGCTCTTGTGGAGCAACTAACCTGGAATGGGCGATTGGTAATCCCTGTGGGCTCTCGATGGCAGCAAGAATTACTCAGGGTCACCAAACTGAGGAAAGGAAACGAGATAGAAAACTTGGGTGGTTGCTATTTCGTGCCGCTTATTGGTGAAGATGCTTGGGAGAATTGAGTAAAAAGGGGTTGCAACTATGGAAATACTGGAAATAATAAGAACGAGGCGAAGTATTCGCCATTATGAATCTCAGCCTGTAGAAGAAGATAAGATTAATACGGTACTGGAAGCAGCTCGCTGGGCACCATCTTGGAGTAATACCCAATGCTGGAGATTCATAGTAGTTAGAGGCGAGGCAATGAAATCCCAGTTAGCTGAAACTCTTACACAGTGGAATTCAGCCCGTTCTGCTTCTAGCGTCACACAGGCGCCGGTAGTTATTGTAGCTTGTGCTGAACTAGGAAAGTCTGGCTTTAAGGATGGCGTACTCAGTACAGGCAGAGATGATTGGTATGTTTTTGACGTAGCTTTGGCTGTCCAGAACCTCGTCTTAGTTGCTCATTCATTAGGTCTGGGAACACTACACATTGGTGCCTTTGATGCTGGAGAGGCAGCTCGAATCTTGAAGGTACCGCCGGGAGTGGTCGTGATAGAAATGATTCCTCTGGGTTACGCCGAAAGGGTAGGAAAAACACCACCCAGGAAGGAACTCTCTGAACTAGTATTCTATGAGTCTTACGGGCAAAAGTAGAGTGCCCCCAAGGGGATTCGAACCCCTGATCTTCAGCTTGAAAGGCTGATGTCCTAGGCCTCTAGACGATGGGGGCAGTGCTAAGCATTTTACGGGTAAAGATCTAAATGTGCAAGGCCGGACAGCTAAAATAATAAGCCCGCCCACCTTTTATCACCTGTAGTGCAGGTAAGGCAAAAGTCATTGTCACTTGTACTTGCGCTGGACTTATTAGCAATCATTGTAACTTTGCTATAATTCTGGAAACCTTTTTCTACATAATCTAAAATATAGCGCACTTCGGCTTGCCAGTAACTCGGATATAAGTTATTATGTGGCGGTTACTATGCCCACAACTGATAGCCTCGAACTGTTTGAAAAGAATTGCCTGAAAGCGCCGAGAACATTGACCTTGCACGACTGCTGGACTGTTCACGCGTAGGGATCTAAAGGAGAAATAAGGCATGGCTAGAATTGGAGTTTTCCTCTGCCACTGCGGCAGTAACATAGCCGGGGCTGTGAATATCCCGGAGGTAGCTGAGGCGGCGAGAAGGCTGCCTCAAGTAGTTCACGTTGAAGACAATAAGTTTACCTGCAGTGACCCCGGTCAGGCATCTATTCAACAGGCTATAACCGAGCATAAGCTTAACCGGGTAGTCATCGCAGCCTGTTCGCCGCGTATGCATGAGCCAACCTTTCGTAGAACAGTGGCTGGTGCCGGTTTGAATCCCTATCTCCTGGAGATTGCAAATATACGGGAGCATTGTAGCTGGGTCCACCGTGGCCAGGTTGAGGAAGCTACAGCTAAGGCAATAGACCTGGTGCGGAGTGCGGTGGCCAGGGTTGCCTGGCAGGAACCCCTGACTCCCAAGAAGGTTGGCATAACCAGGCGAGCTTTGGTCATCGGAGGCGGCATTGCTGGCATCCAGGCCTCCTTAGATATCGCAGATGCTGGCTATGAAGTTATCTTGGTTGAGCGAGAGCCCTCCATCGGGGGGCATATGGCCCAGCTGGACAAGACTTTCCCCACCCTGGACTGTTCTGCCTGCATCCTGACGCCCAAGATGACTATGGTGGGACAGCATGGCAATATTAATCTAATGAGCTACAGTGAAGTGGAGGATGTCTCAGGGTATATAGGTAACTTTCAGGTCAGGATCAAAAACAAGAGCCGCTACATTGATGTTAACAAGTGCACAGGCTGCGGTGAGTGTGCTAAGGTTTGTCCCGTCGAACTAAATAGTGAATTTGACGAGAACCTGGGTAAGCGAAAAGCCACCTATATTCCTTTTCCCCAGGCAATTCCCAATAAATATACGATAGATAAACGTGGTTATCCACCATGCCGCGTTGCCTGTCCCGCCGGGGTCAATGCCCAGGGTTATATTGCTCTCATCTCCCAGGGCAAGTTCAAGGAGGCTCTAGAGGTGCTTCGCAGGACTATGCCCTTTGCCGGAGTTTGTGGACGGGTGTGTACCCACCCCTGCGAGCATGAGTGTGAGCGTGGCAAAGTTGACCAACCCGTAGCTATCAGAACTCTTAAGCGTTTTATGGCTGACTACGAACTGAAAGCAGGTAGGGAAAAAGCAGCATCAGTGGAAAGGACCAAAGAAGAGAAGGTGGCTATCGTCGGCTCCGGTCCAGCCGGCCTGGCTTGTGCTTACGACCTGGTCAGGCAGGGATACCCGGTTACAGTGTTTGAGTCTGCCCCCGAGGCGGGAGGTCTATTACGCTATGGTATCCCTGAATACCGATTACCCAAGGAGGTACTCAGTAACGAGATAAGCTATATACAAGAGTTGGGGGTAGAGATTAAGACAAATACACCGGTGAAAGATCTCACTGAAATCTTCAACGAGGGATATAAAGCCATTTTCCTGGGTACAGGTGCTGGAGTCAGTCAAAAGATGGGGATTCCTGGTGAGAATATCCCTGGAGTGCTTCACGCCCTTGACTTCCTGAGGCAAGTCAACTTTGGAGTCAAAGTCAGCCTAGGAAGCAAAGCAGCAATTATCGGCGGTGGCAATGCTGCTGTTGATGCCGCTCGAGTAGCCCAACGCCTCGGTGTTAGTGAGATAACCGTTGTTTATCGTCGCAGCCGCGCTGAGATGCCAGCTATCCCCAGCGAAATTGAAGAGATGGAACGAGAAGGCATCAAGATTCAATTCCTGGCAGCACCGGTTAAAGTGTTATCTAAAGATAACAGAGTAAGCGCGATACAATGTATTCGCATGGAGCTGGGTGCACCAGACGCCAGTGGTCGCCGACGCCCCATGCCCGTCAAAGGCTCGGAATTCACCATAGACGTTGATAATGTGATTATAGCTGTCGGTCAGGGCGTGGATAAAACAATGCTGCCAAGGGAACTGGACTACACCGGTTGGGGCACACTAGAAGTTGACCCGGTTACTCTGCAAACTAATAGTGACGGTGTATTTGCTGGTGGGGATGTTGTTTCTGGTCCGGCTGATGTTATCGCGGCTATTACTGTCGGTAAGGAAGCAGCCATTTCTATGAACCGCTACCTCAGAGATATGGACATGAAAGAGGGGAGACCGGAAACAGTTAAAAGGGTAAAAGAGGTATCAAAAGATGGGGTAAGACCAATAGCAAGAAACTCCATGCCGACTCTTGAACTGGAGAAAAGAAATGGGTTTGATGAGGTTGAGCTTGGCTTTGATGATAAAACGGCAATCGAGGAGGCCCAGCGCTGTTTGAATTGCGCAGTCTGCTGCGAGTGTCGGGAGTGTGAGAAGGTTTGCGAGGCCGAGGCTATTGACCATGAAATGCAGGACAAGATATCGGAGGAGGATGTGGGAGCAATAGTAGTGGCTACTGGAGCGGGGGTCTTGGATCATACCCAGTTCAGTATCTACGGTGGTGGTGTCTATCCTGATGTTGTCAGCAGCCTACAGCTAGAGAGGATGATGAATGCTGCTGGCCCTACTGGTGGCGAGGTGCTCCGTCCCTCCGACGGGACTCATCCCAAAGAGATAGTGTTTATAAGTTGTGTAGGATCTCGGGATGAACGTACTGGAAGTGGCTATTGTAGTAAGGTATGCTGCATGTATATGGCTAAGGAAGCTATTATGCTAAAAGAGCACGACCCAGAGGCCCATAGTTATATCATATACACCGATGCCCGGGGGCCAGGAGGTAAGATTTTCGAGGACTTCCTGACACGGGCGGAGAAAGCAGGGACCACCTACATGAGAGGCCAAATTGACAGTGTGGCAAAGCAAGATGGCAGATTATTAGTCTCCGGGCAAGACTTTTTCACAAATGAGGCATTTAACATAGCTGCCGACTTAGTGGTTTTAGCCACTGGGTTAATACCCAACGAGGATGCAGCCAAACTATTCCAGATCATCCATATTAGCTATGATGCCAAAAACTATCTCCTCCAAGCGCACCCCAAACTGCGCCCGGTGGAGACTGCCATGGATGGCGTCTATATCGCCGGATGTGCTGTTGCTCCCACCGATGTACCGGAATCTGTAGCCCAGGGTAGTGCTGCGGCAGAATATGTACTGAAACTATTTAGCCAGGAGTCCATTGAAGCTGAACCCATGACCTCCATTGTGGACATTACTAAGTGCGCAGGCTGCCTGCTGTGCCGTCAGGTCTGTCCCTTTCAGGCTATCGAGGCGGAAACTCTTCGTGATGGGCGCACCGTGGCTTCTATCAATGAGAGTATATGTAAAGGATGCGGTATCTGTGTCGTTGCCTGCCGCCCCGGGGCAATAAAGCTCAGGGGCTTTGGTGACCAGCAAGTTCTCGCGGAGGTGATGGCGCTGTGAGTGTAGAGTATCAACCTAAGGTTATTGGTTTTTTATGCAACTGGTGTAGCTATGCCGGCGCTGATGTGGCGGGAACCAGCCGCATGGATTATCCCCACAATATTCGCATTATTCGCGTCCCCTGCTCGGGACGGGTTGATCCTCTCTTCGTATTGAAGTGTTTCCAGAGGGGGGCTGACGGAGTCCTGGTCTCAGGCTGTCACCCTGGAGACTGCCACTACACTGATGGCAATTATCATGCCAGGCGCAGGTTTGCGCTGCTTCGTGAGTTCCTCGACTATTTAGGTATAGCAAAGGAACGGCTGCGGGTGGAGTGGGTTTCAGCATCAGAAGGGCAGAGATTTGCTGAGCTGGTATCTGATTTCACCGCGGAGCTAAATAAGCTTGGGCCGAGGAGCAAAATCTGAGATGGATATGGAGTTAATCCAGCAGATTCGAGATAAGGCTCGAAGCCTTTTGGAAGAAGGGACGGTTGAGGGTGTTATTGGCTACGAGCGGGCTAGTGATGGCGTTACTTCTCGTCCTCTCTTTGCTTATGACTCCTCTGCCGCGGAGCGGCTTATATTTGACAAGACGTGCGCTCACAATCTGGTTAACTATCTCCTAAATAAGAAGAGTAAGAAGATGGCGGTTGTGGTTAAGCCCTGTGACTCACGAGCTATCAACCTGTTGTTGAATGAAGGACAGATAGAGCGGGACAAGATATTCGTTATCGGGGTTGGCTGTCCCGGTATGGTGGAAACGAATTGGAATTATAAAAGCGAGACTTTACAGGCGAAGTGTCGGAGCTGTCAGCTATCTAAACCGCTGGTCTACGACTTTCTGGCTGGTGGGGAGATTGAAAGACAAGCCGAAGAGGAAACTTATTCCGACATTGCGGAGGCAGAGGCTGAGTCCCTTGCCACCAGAAGAGAATTCTGGCTGGAGCAATTTGGCCGCTGCATTCGCTGCTATGCCTGCCGCCAGGTCTGTCCCGGCTGCTACTGCCCCGTGTGCTTTGCCGAACGACTCGAGCCGCTGTGGGTAGGTATCCGCATCACCCCCGAAGAGAATGAGTTGTGGCAGACCATCCGAAGCTTTCACCTGGCGGGTCGCTGCATTGCCTGTAATGAGTGCGAGCGAGTTTGCCCCATGGACATTCCCCTGAGCCTACTCAACCGAAAGCTAGAAAAGGATGTGAAAGAACTTTTTGCCTTCCAGGCGGGGCTAGACCCTGAAGAAAAACCCCCCTTCGCCACCTTCAAGAAGGAAGAAAAACTGGAGTTTGGAGAATGAGTTTGCTTGCTTCCAAGGACGACCTGATTCGCTGGCTTGATTCACTTCTTCAGGAGCAAATCGTCGTTGCCCCAGTCCGGGTTCAAGGGCAGACTGTGTTTCAGCCCATATCTAAGGTGGAGGAAATTAATTTTGGTTTCGATAACACCACGCTCTCACCCAAAGGATGGTTTCTCCCCCCTTCAGAGACCCTTTTCTCGGTGCAAAGAGATGATGGACAGGTCGAGCTGGTTCCCACGCTGGTGGAACAGGACGCAGTTCTCTTTGGATTGCATCCTTGCGATGCTAAAGGCATTGCCCTGATGGACAAACCCTTCCTACAGGAGCCGGGCGACGCCCTGTATCGGGAACGCCGCAATCGAACGGCTCTTATCGGCCTGGCCTGTCGTCAGGTGCAGCCAGAGTGTTTCTGCACCAGCATGGGTAGTGCGCCTGACGACCCCAGCAATGTGGATATCCTGCTTACTGAAGTAGATGATGGCTACGTTGTCCAGGTTGTTACTGAAAAGGGAAAAGCCTTGCTGCCCAAGGGCTTGGCAGAGTATAAAGGGAAAGTGCCCACTCCTCCCAAGCTTCAGGCTGTTCCCACCAAGGAGGTCACCTCAGCAATGAGGGAACTCTTCAATGACCCTTATTGGGAGCAACTTGGTGACCGCTGCTTGCATTGTAACATCTGTGCCTATGTTTGTCCCACCTGCTATTGCTTCGATATGCGGGACTATGCTGATAAGGGAAAGGTAGAACGAGTGCGGAGCTGGGAGAGCTGCCAATCCCCGGGCTTTAGCATCACGGCTGGGGGTTATGACCCCCGGACTACTAAAGGGGAGAGGTTGCGGCAACGCTTCTATCATAAGCTCCTCTACTTTCTAGAGCAATTTCAGGATGTGGCATGTGTTGGCTGTGGCCGCTGCGTTAGAGCCTGTCCAGTAAATATAGACATCCGCGAGGTTATAAGTGACCTGCAGCGAGTGATGGAGGCTAAAAGTGGGTCCTGAAAGTCCTTTTATTCCCTATGTAGCCACTCTAGAGACGGCTACCCAGCTCACTCCTGATATCAAGCTTCTGAGCGTGGAACTGGAGGATCCTGACATCAGAGTCAACTTTGACTATAAGCCAGGGCAATTTGCCTTACTCTCGGCTTTTGGAGAGGGAGAGGCACCCTTTGGTATTGTTTCTTTGCCTCAGCAGAAAGATGGCCTGGAATTTGCCGTGAGGCGTATTGGCACAGTAACCAGAGCTTTACAAGAACTTGAGCCAGGAGACACCTTAGGTGTGCGGGGGCCTTTCGGCAATTACTTTCCTTTAGAGGATTATGAGGGAAAAAGCATAATCATCATCGGCGGGGGCATCGGGATGGCGCCACTGCGTCCGGTGATTAACAGAATACTGGAACGGCGGGATAATTACGAGGAGTTGTTAATCATAAATGGAGCGAGAACACCTCAAGACCTGGTGTTTCAACCGGAATTTCCAACATGGATGGAAGCACCCAGAACTAGAGTGGAGCTCACTGTTGACAGGGGTGATGAACACTGGGAAGGAAGGGTAGCCCTGGTTCCCGATGTCGTAAAGGAGTTGGCACCCTCGCCGGATAATGCCATTGCTATTATTTGCGGACCACCGATAATGATCCGCTTTACTCTGGCTGGGCTAAGGGACTTGGGCTTTCAAGACAACCAGATTATCACTACTCTGGAGGCCAAGATGAAGTGCGGCCTTGGTAAATGTGCCCGATGCAATATTGGTGAGAAATACGTTTGTCAGGATGGTCCGGTATTCACACTGGAGCAGATTTCACAGTTTTTGGAGCAACCATGACAACAGGAGAAGTAAGGACAGGAGTATATATCTGCCATTGTGGCACTAACATTGCTGGAACGATAGATGTGGCTGAGGTAAGTCAGTACGCTTCGCACCTGGATTCAGTAGCGGTAGCCAGAGACTATAGGTTCATGTGCTCTGAGCCGGGGCAGGAGATGATAAAGAAGGATATCAAAGAGTTGGGTTTAAACCGGGTTGTGGTTGCCTCTTGCTCCCCGACAATGCATGAACCCACCTTCCGGAAAGTATGTGAGCAGGCAGGGCTGAACCGTTACTTATTCCAGATGGCTAATATTCGAGAGCATTGCTCCTGGGTAACCGAAGACCGTGAAAAAGCCACCAAAAAAGCCAAGGCGCTGGTTCAGGCCGCTGTGAGGCGGGTGTCCTTACATGAGCCTTTTGAGATAAGAGAGGTCCCGGTAAATCCCAGCACGCTAGTAGTGGGTGGAGGTATTGCTGGTATTCAAGCAGCCTTGCAGATTGCTAACTCTCGTCACAAGGTTTACTTAGTGGAACGGGAGCCTTCCATTGGGGGGCATATGATCCAGCTGGATAAGACCTTCCCTACCCTAGATTGCTCGGCATGTATCCTGAGTCCCAATATGAGTGAACTAGGTTCGCATCCTTATATCGAGCTACTCACTTATAGTGAGGTCGAAGAGGTATCAGGCTACGTCGGCAACTTCAAGGCTAAGATCAGAAAGAAAGCCAGATACGTTGATGAAGAGAAATGCACTGGCTGTGGGGTCTGTCAGGAGAAATGCCCCTGGAAAGTAACCAGCGAATTCGAAATGGGTTTGGGGCAGCGGAAAGCCATTTATATTCCATTTCCTCAGGCAGTGCCCAATGTCCCTGTCATTGATCGAGAACACTGTATCTATTTCCAGAAGGGAAAGTGTCGTGCCTGTGAAAAATTCTGTGAGGCAGGGGCTATCAATTTCGATGATGAGGACAAGCTAATAGAGGTGGAGATAGGCAATGTCATTCTGGCTACCGGTTTTCAGACCTTTGACCCCACTGTTGCTGCTCAGTACGGCTATGGCAAGTTTGGCGACATCATCACCGGGCTTGAGTTCGAGAGGCTATGCAATGCCACCGGTCCCACTGGTGGTAGTATTCAGCTCAAGGATGGCTCTGCACCCCGAAGTGTGGCCATTGTCCACTGTGTCGGCAGCCGCGATGAGAACTTTCATGAATATTGCTCACGAGTATGCTGCATGTATGCCTTAAAACACTCCCACCTTATCAAAGAAAAGACAGATGCCGATGTCTATCAAATATTTACCGATATTCGTTGCTTTGGTAAAGATTATGAGGACTTCTACGGGCGATTGGTTGGGGAAGGGGTTAACTTCGTCCGGGGGAAGGTTCAGCAGGTTGCCAGCGCTAATGGAAAAGGGGTGGATCGAGGCAATCTGATGATAACTGCGGAGGATCCGGATAACGGCAAGGTAACCCAGGTATTCGCTGATATGGTCATCCTCTGCACTGCCATCGAACCGCAGCAAGATATCGATAAAGTAGCTCACATTTTCTCTGTGAGTCTCAATGCTGATGGCTTCTTTTTAGAACGCCACCCTAAACTGGATCCAGTAGCGACTAGAACCGACGGTATCTACGTAGTGGGTTGTTGTCAGGGTCCCAAGGATATCCCGGACACGGTATCTCAAGCCTCGGCGGCGGCGGCGAAAATTATAGCTGTGGTCACCAAAGGTAAGGTAGAGCTTGAGGCAAGCACGGCGGTTATCGACGAATCTATTTGCTCAGGATGCCGAATCTGTAATCTTCTCTGCCCTTATAGTGCCATTTCCTTTGATGCTGAGAAAAAGGTCTCTAATATCAATGAAGCTCTGTGTAAGGGTTGTGGCACCTGTGTTGCAGCTTGCCCCAGCAGAGCGATTACTCATAGACATTTTACTAGCGAAGAAATTATGGCTGAAATCGAGGGCGTGTTAGCATAAATTTCAAGCCAATTATCTCATCCGCTCAGAAGCGTCTCATATGTCAAAAGTAACAAGGCGATCCATCAAATCAGCTTCTATCAGCGTTCGGGGCATTGTTCAGGGTGTCGGCTTCAGGCCTTTCGTCTACGGACTGGCTGTTAAACATAATCTCAAGGGGTGGGTTTACAATACTTCAGAAGATGTCAGGATTGAGGTAGAAGGTGAAGCAGAGGCTGTCGAGCAGTTTGAGTTGGAGCTCAAAACAAAATCCCCGCCATTAGCTCACATTGAAAGTGTAACTATTGTGCATCACCCGCCCCGCGGTTATAAAAATTTTGAAATTCGGCATAGCCAGGCACAGGAAGGTAAGTATCAGCTTATATCTCCGGATGTTGCTACTTGCGAGGCCTGTCTTGGTGAGCTGCTAGATCCTGAAAACCGCCGCTACGGCTATCCCTTTACCAACTGCACAAATTGCGGACCACGTTTTACCATAATTGAAGATATGCCCTATGACCGCCCCCAAACAACCATGCGCTCCTTCCAGATGTGCCCCCAATGCCAGGCGGAATATGATAATCCCTTGGACCGCCGCTTCCATGCTCAACCAAACGCCTGTCCAAAATGTGGTCCCCAGGTCGAGCTAGTTGATAACCAGGGCAATCCAGTAACCCCGATAGAATCGGGGTCGAGTCCTATAACCGCTGCCAGTCAGCTCCTCAAGGAGGGGAAAATCGTGGCCATTAAAGGCCTGGGGGGTTTTCTCCTGGCCTGCGATGCCACGAACGATACCGCAGTTAAGACGCTGCGGCAGAGAAAGAAGCGCTCATCCAAGCCGTTTGCCATAATGGTTACTACTGTAGATGAAGCCAAAAGGCATTGCTATGTTTCGCCGGAGGAGGAAGATTTACTTACCTCACCTCAAAGTCCCATCGTGCTCATGAGGTGGAAGGAGGACTCATCTGTGTCTCGGGAGGTAGCGCCAAATTTACGATTTCTGGGAGTTATGCTGCCCTATACCCCACTTCATCACATATTGCTCAGGGGTATAGGCAGGCCTTTAGTAATGACCAGTGGGAATCTAAGTGAAGAGCCTATCGCCAGAGACAATGATGAAGCCTTAAGGAGACTTTCCGGTATTGCCGATTACTTTCTAATCCATAATCGAGATATCTACTCCCGCTACGACGACAGCGTTGCTATAGTGGAAAGGGGCACAAGCCAGCTTATAAGACGGGCGCGTAGCTACGCTCCCTACCCCATCCGCCTCTCATTTGAGGCGAGGCAGGTGCTTGGTTGTGGCGCTGAGGAGAAAAACACCTTCTGCCTGACCAAAGATAACTATGCCTTCTTATCGCAGCATATCGGCGATATGGAGAATATGGAAACCCTGGAGCATTTTGACAGCACTATCTCCCTGTATAAAAGGCTTTTCCACATGGAGCCTGAAATCATTGCCCATGACCTTCACCCTGATTATTTGGCCACCAAGTATGCCCAGGAGTTAGGCGAGTCCGGTATGAAGCTTATTCCTGTACAGCACCACCATGCCCATATCGCCAGTTGTATGGCTGATAATGGGCTGAAGCCCCCGGTTATAGGCGTGGCCTTCGACGGCACGGGGATGGGGGCGGACGGAAATATCTGGGGAGGGGAATTCTTGGTAGCCGACTACCGTAATTTTAATAGAGTAGGGCATCTGGAGTACCTGCCTTTGCCCGGAGGGGCCGCAGCTATAAAAAGACCCTACCGCACCACCATAAGCTATATTCTCACCCTATTAGGGGGAAATGCCCTCAACGCTGTCATTGCGACCCTGAACGAAATGAAGGGGAAGCAATCTCAACTAGCTTCTATCGGGCAAGTTACTGAAGTTGAGGTGGAGGTTATCAAGCGCCAGATAGAAAGAAGGATAAATTCACCGCTAAGCTCGAGCATGGGACGCCTTTTTGATGCCATATCAGCCCTGCTGGGCATAAGGGGTGAGATAGATTATGAAGGACAGGCGGCAGTGGACCTGGAAATGGCTGCCTACTCTTCTGTCATTGCGAGGCGCGTAAGCGACGAAGCAATCTATGATGCTCAGGAAAGCTACCCATACCGCATAGTGGAAGATGCGGGAATAAGAATCGTGCACCTGGGGGACCTGCTCTCAACCGTAATAGAAGACTTACATCAAGGTATCTCAAAGGAGATGATATCAGTTAAATTCCACAATACTGTAGCCCAAATGATAAACGAGATGTGTCACTTGATAACCGATGAAACCGGCATAACTCAAGTAGCCTTAAGTGGCGGCGTATTCCAGAATCGCTTACTGCTGGGGAAAGCGGTCAGGTTACTGGAAAGCAGCGGTTTCCAGGTTTTTACCCACAGGCAAGTACCCTGTAATGACGGTGGCATCTCCCTGGGGCAAGCAGTTATTGCCAATTTCGCTGCCTAAAGTGTTGCCTCCCCCGAGATTGCCACGCTTTGCTCGCAATGACACCTCCTCTGTCGCTGTCAGTCACCCCCTCAATGTCATTGCGAGTCCCGATTTATCGGGACGAAGCAATCTAGTTGGAAAGGAGTTGACCCCATTTTAGACAGACTGCCAGCTTAGGAAAGGATAGGTCTCGCCCTCAACGATGTTCCAGGTATATTTGTGGTTCGTCTCGGCTTTACCTATGGTCCATTTTTCCATTGCCGTGGTGAAGGTGGCGATGCTCTGCATTTCCGTGGTGTTCTTACCCGTCCCGCCATCTGAAGTAGCTTGTCCGCTGGTTTCGGTATTCCAGAAAGATTTGCTCACATCGCCTTTATTTTCTCCCACCAGACCGCCAACATAATCATCGCCGGTCACGCTGGTCACTCTGCCGGTAGAGTAAGTTGTATTCACATTGCCATCGTCGTCATTATAACCCACCAGACCGCCAATCCAGTTTTCGCCACGCACGTTGCCGGTGGAATAGGAGTTGCTCACAGTGTCTTCATTCCTTCCCACCAGACCGCCCACAACATCTCTGCCAGATACAGTGCCGGTGGAAAAGGATTCGGTCACATCGGCCTCATTTCTTCCCACCAGACCACCCACAACATCTCCGCCAGTCACGCTGCCGGTGGAAAAGGAGTTGTACACAGGGCCAAAATTTAATCCCACCAGACCGCCAACATAATTATCGCCAGTCACGCTGCCTGTGGAATAGGAGTTCATTACAGTCTGCGAATTAATTCCAACCAGACCGCCCACACCGGTAACAAGAAGATCTTCTAGACCGCTACCATAAGACCCATAACTGGTCACGCTGCCGGTGGAATTGCAGTTTTCCAAAGTACGCTCCTTGTAATTACATCCCACAAGACCGCCCACACCGGTAACAAGAAGATCTTCTAGACCGCTATCATAAGACCCATAACTGGTCACGCTGCATGTGGAATTGCAGTTTTCCACTTCGCCTGCGTCATTACATCCCACCAGACCGCCCACACCGGTAATAAGAGAATCTTCTAGACCATTACCGTAAGACTCATAACGGGTCACGCTGCCGGTGGAATAGGAGTCGCCCACAGTGCCCTCCCAGTTATATCCCACCAGACCGCCAACAGAACTAGCTCCAGTTATGTTTACGTTCTCGACACCCACTTGAGTGACCATTCCAACAAGGTATCCAAATAATCCAACATTGCAAACAAAGTCAAAGTTGAAGCTCAAGTTCGAGATTTTGTGACCATCTCCATCAAACTCTCCGGCAAGATAAGGGATGTAGAAGTTGGGTTCAGTAGCTAAATCCAGATCGGTCTTCAATATAAATTTCAATGTACCATTCTGACCAAAGGCGAGCAGCTCTTTGAAATCAGTCACATTATTTACCTTATAATAACCGGCTTCTCGAGAAAGTCTTTCCTTGATATCTAAAAACTTACCATTAGCCAGCCATTGCTCAAAGTCTTTATTGGGGTCTTTATTGGATAAAGCTCCGATAGTAATTATGTTCTCGCCGTTAATGAGAACTTCATCATAATTATAGTAGGAGTTGCTCACAGTGCCCTTATAATTATTTCCCACCAGACCGCCAACACCAACACCATTTTCGCCAGTCACGCTGCCGGTAGAATAGGAGTTGCTCACAGTGCCCTTATAATTATTTCCCACCAGACCGCCAACACCAACACCATTTTCGCCACTCACGCTGCCGGTAGATTGGGAGTCGCTCACAGTGCCCCCATTATTCTTTCCAACTAGACCGCCAATATAAGATCCCTCCTCGCTGGTAACGCTGCCGGTGGAATGGGAGTCGCTCACAGTGCCCCCATCATTAATTCCCACCAGACCGCCAACATAGCTCTCGCCAGTCACGCTGCCGGTGGAATAGGAGTTGCTCACAGTGCCATCATTCCATCCCACCAGGCCGCCAACATGCTCGTTGCTGCCAGTCACCTTACCGCTGGAAGAGGAGTTGTTCACAGTGCTCACAGTGCCATTATTAAATCCCACCAGACCGCCAACATAGCTCTCGCCAGTCACGCTGCCGGTGGAATAGGAGTTGCTCACATTGCCCGCATAATTCTCTCCCACCAGACCGCCAACATTCTCATTGCCACTCACGCTGCAGGTGGTATAGGAGTCGCTCACATTGCCCCCATTATTCTTTCCAACTATACCGCCAATATAAGATCCCTCCTCGCTGGTAACGCTGCCGGTAGATTGGGCGTCGCTCACAGTGCCACCGTCATTAATTCCCACCAGACCGCCAATATAAGATCCCTCCTCGCTGGTAACGCTGCCCCTGAAACGGGAGACGTCGCTCACAGTGCCATAATTCTCTCCCACCAGACCGCCGACATACTTATCGCCAGACACGTTGCCACTAGAAAAGGAGTTGCTTACGGTGCCCTCAAACTTATTTTCTCCCACCAGACCGCCGACCCCCCAATCGCCAGTCACGGTAACATCCACCACTTTGACGTTCTTGATGACCCCTCCCTTAGCAATAGAACTGAAAAGCCCCACATCATTTTCGCTAGGGCGGTGGATAAACAGGCCCTTTATCGTGTAGTTCTGACCATCGAAACTGCCCTTAAACGGGGCAATCGAAGTTCCGATTGGATCCCAGCCACTTTTCTTATTGGCTTCCGAACTCGCCAGATCGATATAACCGGGAGTTTCTGCATCGAGGTTGTTCATCAGTTTGTGATGACCGTCCCGGTACTTGTCCAGTCTGACTTTATTCAAATCATACCAATCCTTTATGTCCAGGTTTTCGCTAGGCTCAGTACAGCCCACCATGCCTGCAATTAGCGCCACAGTAATAAAAAAGATGCTAAATTTTGCCAAGTACCGATGTTTCCTCGAACTAAGTATTGTCTTCATACTTCACCTCCAGGTTAATATAGTTGCCCTTCAACAAACTCAGGCAGGCCCCAATAAATTGCAAATCTCAAAATCCAAAGGGTGAATGAAACCCAAATGCTTAAATGATAAAACTATTCCTTTTCGCGTTTGGATTTTAAACTTTGTCATTGTTTGCGAGCCCAATAAATCGAGCAACTAAATTAATTTAGCCAAACTCAATAATTCAGGTTTTCCAATGTCTCTGGCTTACAATATAATAAACTACTTTTGTTAAAATCCTGTTAATTTCAGGCATATGTTACAATTTTTTAAACTATTATATCACATAATATTATAGCACATTAGCCACGCTGTTAGAGGATCGATTCGACGTATGCTCCAATTGGAATATCACATCATAGACGAGCCTACTTCACTAGCTGTATAAAGAGTTATGGCTGCCAGCTCAAGAAGGGATAGGTCTCGTCGTCGACGATATTCCAGATGTAGGAAGGGTTGCGCGTGCCAGGATTGGCGACTGCGATGATGTTCCACCCCGCCCCTGAGAAGGTGGTGATGTCCTGCATTTCCGCCGTCGTCTTGCCTGTCCCGCCATCCGAAGTAGCTTGTCCGCTGGTTTCGGTGTCCCAGAAGGAATTGCTCACGGTGCCTTCCCCAGTGCCAAAATAATTATGTCCCACCAGACCGCCAACATGCGAATTGCCGGTCACGCTGCCACTGGAATAGGAGTTGCTCACAGCGCCACGGTCACCGTTGGATCCTATCAGTCCGCCAACATACTCATCGCCAGTGACGCTGCCTGTGGCATAGGAATTGTCCACAGTGCCGAGGCCGAAGTTCACTCCCACCAATCCGCCAACATGCTCATCGCCAGTCACGGTGCCGCTGGAGTAGGAATTGCTCACGGTACGTGCATTACTTCCCACCAGGCCGCCAACGTGGCTATTGCCAGTCACACTGCCGGTCGAGTAGGAGCTGCTCACAGTGCCGTGATTCCCTCCTATTAAACCGCCAGCAACCGAATACCCCGCCACGTTAGCTGTGGAATAGGAGTCGCTTAGAATGCCAAAGTTACTGTGTCCCACGAGACCGCCAACAGCATCATTACCAGTCACGGTGCCTGTAGAATAAGAGTGGCTTACAGTGCTCTCCCAGATACATCCCACCAGACCGCCAACACCTGAATAGCCAGTTACATTTATGTTCTCGAGGCCTACTTGAGTGACTTTTCCACCAGGAGCAAGGTATCCAAATAATCCAAGCGGGGAAACTAAATCATAGTTCAGGGTTAAGTTAGATATTCTGTGACCGTTGCCATCAAACTCTCCGGCAAAATAAGGGATGTAAAGATTGGGTTCGCCGCCCAAATCCAGGTCGTTTGTCAATCTGAACTTCAGAGTAGCATTTTGGCCAAACGCCAATAGCTGTTTGAATTCGTTGACATCGTTTATCAAGTAATAACCATTTTCTTGAGAAAGCCTTTCATTGACATCTAAAAACTTATCGTCAGCCAGCCATTGGTCAAAGTCTCCATTGAACAAAGCTCCGATAGTAATTATGTTTTCTCCGTTAATCATAACCTCATTACGGTCATAGTAGGAGTTGCTCACAATGCTATATCCAGTGTCTCCCACCAGACCGCCAACATACTCATAGCCAGTCACGTTGCCAGTGGCATAGGAGTTGCTTACGGTGCCATCATTAGCTCCTACTAGAGCACCGACAAAATGTTGGCCAATCAAGCTGCCCGTCGAATATGAGTTGCTCACAGTGCCAGAATTCTCTCCCATCAGACCGCCAACAGCATCTTTGCCAGTCACACTGCCTGTAGAATGGGAGTCGCTCACAATGGCCTCACTATCTCCCACCAGGCCGCCAACATTCCACTCGCCAGCCACTGTACCTGTGGAATATGAGTCGCTCACAGTGCCTGTATTACCCCCTAACAGACCGCCAACACGACTCCGGCCGGTTATGTTGCCGCTGGAACAGGAGTTGCTCACGGTGCCATCATTCTTGCCCACCAGACCGCCAACGTGGTAATCGCCAATCACAGAGACGTTCACCACGCCGATATCCTTGGTGACCCCTCCGCTATCGACCGCACCAAAAAGCCCGACATAACCCTCCTCAGGCCGGTTTATAAATAGATCACGTATATCGTATCCTTGCCCGTCGAAAGTGCCCATAAAACCTGTATAAGCGGTGGGACCATACGGATGAAAAATTACAATTGGCTGCCAGCCTTTTCCCCCATCGGCTCTCGGGCTCGCCAGCTCCTCGTAACCGGCAGTGGTGGAATCTAGGTCGTTCATCAGAGTGTGGTGGCCGGCAAGGTTGTCCCTGATGTCATCCAAGTCATACCAGGTCCGTATTTCCAGGTTTTGGGAAGGAGGAAGAGGAGTAGGAGGAGGAGGAGGACTACAGATACCGCCATAGCCTGCCATCCCGGCAACTAACGCCGCCGTAATCAAAAAAATGCTAAGTCTTGATACGTAATACCGTCTACTTGAACCAAATATTGTCTTCATCTTCCACCTCCAGATTTTTGTTTAGGCCTCCCAGCTCAGGAAGGGATAAGTTTCGCAGTCAACGATATTCCAGATATACGTGGGGTTGGTCTGGTCAAGAGTGACTGTACATATGTCCCACTCCGCCCCTGAGAAAGTGGCGATGCTCTTCATTTCTATGGTGGTCTTGCCTGTCCCTCTGTCGCTCCTTGTGTGTCCCGAAGTTTGCATATCCCAGAAGGAGTTGCTTACAGTGCCATCGCCTTCCTTCTTCCCTATCAGACCGCCAACTGACGAGTGACCAGTCACGCTGCCTGTAGAATAGGAGTTGCTCACAGTGCCGCGGTCGATGTTAGATCCCACCAGACCGCCAACATACTCATCTCCAATGACGTTACCGGTCGAGTAGGAATCGCTCACAATGCCGAGGCCGAAGTTCAGTCCCACCAGACCGCCGACGTGCTCACCGCCAGTCACACTGCTACTGGAATAAGAATCGCTCACGGTGCGTGCATTACTTCCCACCAGACCGCCAACATGGCTATTGCCAGTCACCTTGCCGGTCGAGTAGGAGCTGCTCACAGTGCCGTGATTCCCTCCTATCAAACCGCCAGCAACCGAATACCCCGTCACGCTAGCTGTGGAATAGGAGTCGTTTAGAATGCCAAAGTTGCTGTGTCCCACGAGACCTCCAACCGTATCATTACCAGCCACTCTACCTGTAGAATAGCAATGGCTCACAGTGCCCTCCTGGGTACCTCCCACCAGACCACCAACGCCTGAATAGCCAGTTACATTTATGTTCTCGACTCCCACTTGAGTTACCTTTCCCCCAGAAGGAAGATATCCGAATAATCCAAGCGGCGAAGCCAAATTAGAATTCAAGCTCAGGTTGAGGATTTTGTGACCGTTACCATCAAACTCTCCTGCCAGATAAGGGATGTAGAAGTTTGGTTCATCGTTTAAATCCAGGTCGTTTGTCAATCTGAACTTCAGAGTAGCATCCTGCCCGAAAGCTAGTAGCTGTTTGAAATCACTGACATTATCTATTACATAATAAGCACCTTCTTTAGAAAGCTTTTCGTTGACATCCAGGAACTTGTCGGCAGCCAGCCACTCCTCGAAGTCTTCACCGAACAAGGCTCCGATAGTAATTATGTTCTCGCCATTAACCAAAACCTCATCGTAATTGTAGTAAGAGTTACCGACAGTGCTCCCCATATTATTCCCCACCAGACCGCCGATGGGGGAATTGCCAGTCACGCTGCCAGTGAAATAGGAGTCGCTTATGGTGCCATCAAAAAGATTACATCCCACGAGACCACCAACACCATCCTTGCCGGTCACGTTGGCGTTGGAATAAGAGTTGCTCACAGTGGCATAATTAACTCCGAGTAGACCACCCACACCAGCAAGAAAGTTCCACTCGTCAACACAAGACAAATAGCTTGTCACATTACCCGAAAAATAGCAGTTGTCTACAGTGCCCTCCTCACTAAGTCCTATCAGGCCGCCGACGCCAAATCCTCCCACCACAGCGCTAACATGACCAACAACCCCACCAGCAACCACGTTGCCTGTGGCATAGCAGTTGCTCACAGGGCCTTGATTGTACCCCACTAGACCACCAATTGAAGAATCGGCACTTACGTTGCCAACGGCATAGGAATTGCTGACAGTGCCCCTAATTTTTCTTCCCACGAGACCACCAACACTACTTTTGCCAATCACAGTGAAATTCGCGACGCCGACATTTTCGATGACTCCTTGCTCATAAACGCAACCGAAAAGCCCCACCAAATATTCATCAGGGCGGTTGATATATAGGTCACGTATCTCGTATCCTTGCCCATCGAAAGTGCCCGTAAGGCCCCCGAAATCACACTCAGGGATAAAGGTTCCTATCGGCTCCCAGCCCTTTCCTTGATTGGCTGTCCGGCTCGCCAGTTCCTCATAACCAGGAGTAGTAGAATCAAGGTCGTTCATCAGAGTGTGATTGCCGGCCAGGTTGTTTCTGACAGCGTTCAAATCATACCAATCCTGTATTTCAAGGTTTTGGGAAGGACCTGGAGTAGGGCAAGGAAGACCGCCACCACCACCAATACAGCCTGCCATCCCGGCAACTAAGGCCGCCGCAATCAGGAAGATGCCAGCTCTTACCACGTGACAGTTCAGTTTTCTTAACATCTCCACATTGAAATATTATAGGCTACTAATGTTAAAATCCTGTTAATTTTAGGCATAAGTTACAATTATTTAAACGATTATATCGCACTAGCTATATTGTCAAAGTGGTCGATTCGGCATGTGCGCCAATTAGGAAATCACACGACAGACGAGCCTAGTTCCCTAGCGGTATAAAGAGTTATGACTGCCAGCTCAGGAAGGGATAGGTCACTCCATTGACTATATTCCAGGTGTAACCATTGTTGGTCTGGCCAGGAGCGACCGTACATATGTCCCACTCCGCCCCTGAGAAAGTGGCGATGTTCTTCATTTCCATGGTGGTCTTGCCCGTTCCCCCGTCGCTTTCTTCCATCCCGGAAGTCAACCTATCCCAGAAGGAGTTGCTCACGGTGCCCTTGTTGTATCCCACCAGACCACCGACTTGCATAGAACCAGTTACTCTACCAGTGGAATAGGAATGTGTCACGCTGCCATAATAATTCACTCCCACCAGACCGCCAACCCACCGCCCGCCAGTCACGCTTCCGGTAGAGTATGAGTTGCTCACAGTGCCCTCATAATACCAGTTATCCCCTACCAGCCCGCCAACACTCGAGTTGCCAGTCACACTGCAGCTGGAGTATGAGTTGCTCAAAGTAGCTTGATTCCATCCTACCAGACCGCCGACACGCGAATCACCAGTCACCCTGCCGCTGGCATACGAATTGGTCACAATGCCCCCATTATGTCCCACCAGCCCGCCGACATGCTCTTGGCCAGTCAAGCTGCCGGTGGAATAGGAATTGATCATGGTGCCATCACTATGTCCCACCAGACCGCCAACGTAGTCATTACCAATCACAGTAACGTTCACCACACCGATATCTGTGGTGATTCCTTCCTGCCCGACCTCACCGAAAAGCCCCGCACTATCCTCGTCAGGGCGGTTGATAAACAAGTCTTTTATCTCATATCCCTGACCGTCGAAACTCCCGATAAACTGGTCATCAGAGGTTCCAATCGGCTGCCAACCAGTTCCCTGATTGGCTGTCGGGCTCGCCAGTTCTGTATAACCAGCAGTAGTAGAATCAAGGTCGTTCATCAGAACACAGGGGCTACTTAGGTCGTCTCTGATGGCATCTAAATCATACCAGTTCCGTATTTCCCATATTTCTAGGCCAAAGTTAGCGAGGATCGAATAGTGGCCGTTCATGATGATGGTGGTTGTGGCAGTGTTGACATTGGCAATGGTTCCCACTTCGCCAGTCCAACTGACAAAGTGGTAGCCATCCTCTGGAGTCGCCACCAGGTCGACCACTGTTCCCTCGTTGTAGGTAAAGGTATCCTCACCAGGTGTGGTTACCTCGCCGCCTTCGGTGCTGGAGGTGGTGAGGTTGTACTGAACAGGAGCACAGCCTACCATGCCGGCCATTAGGGCTACCGTAATTAAAAAGATGCTAACTCTTGCCATGTAACAGTCCAGTTTCCCCAAAATCTCTAGCTTATAGTATAATTTATATCACGTTGCTACGCTGTCAAGGGATTGATTTAGCGTGTGCGCCGCTTGGGATATCACCTCACAGACGAGCCTACTTACCTTGCCGTATAAAGAGGAACATAAGCAGAGCAGCGATAGTTTTGCCATCGCAGATTTCACCCGAGCCGATAAGTTGGGGGATTTGGTTTGGGGAAACTGGGACTAGCTCGATATCGTCAGTATCCTCAGCCATGAGACGACTGGGCACAAGGTCGGTAGCCAAAAAGCAATGGAGGTACTCCGTGCCATAGCCCGGGATGGAGTAAAAGCCCCCCAATTTGTCTATTTTCCGGGGGAAATAGCCAATTTCCTCCTGTAATTCGCGGCGCACAGAATCAATAGGCTCTTCACCGGGGTCAATGCCACCAGCAGGTATTTCCAGAAGAAACCTGTCCACGGCATGTCGGAATTGGCGAACCAGAAGGACATTGTTTTGTTCATCAAGGGCCACTACAGCTACACAATCGTTGTGCTCCACCACGTCTCTGGTGGTTTTTTTGCCGCTGGCTTTCTCCACGGTGTCCACACGTATGTTTACCGCGTGCCCCTGATAAATCTGTTGGCTGGTTAGCTTCTTTTCCGGCTTCAACATACTCTTGCTACTTAGCTAAAATTGCATCGCTTTGCTTGCAGATGACAGCTTCAAAGGTGGCGAATAAGAGCTACCTCATCGCAGTTGGGAAACTTGGGACAGCGATAGCATTCCGCCCATACCTTCTGGGGCAGCTCCGTTTTGTCGATTAGTTTGAAGCCATGTTTTTCAAAAAAAGCCGGCTTACGAACGAGACAAAAAACTCTGGGTATGCCTAATTCCTTGGCCTCTTCAAGACAGGCCTGGATAAGCAAAGAGCCAATCTTTTGGTTTTGCTCCTTTTCATCGACAGCCAGAGATCTGATTTCAGCTAAATCAACCCAGGTAACGTGCAATGCAGCACAAGCGATAACCTGACCTCCTTTCCTGACTACGAAGTAATCTCTAATATCCTCATATATCTCAGATAAAGCACGAGGCAATATCTCCCCCTTATCAGCAAAATGACTGATCATCTGGTGCAGGGAGGGAGCATCGCTCACCCTTGCCCTATCAACCTTTATATCAGCTTTCATTTCTTCTTCCTCCCAGTTTTTGCCACAGCGAACTATAAAAATAGTTTGGCTCGTGAATTCTTAAGAAGCGGGCTGTGTGAGGGCTGAGCTTCACTCTGATATTTTGCCCGTCTGCTAATGGCAATTCAACTTGTCCGTCAATGCTAAGTATGACCTTTTCTCTGTGGGCAACCTTCAAATCAACTATGCTCTGTGGAGGCAGTACCAGGGCGTGACTCAATCCCAGGTGGCAGGATATCGGTTGGAGGACGATTTCCTGGGATTGGGGATGAAGAATGGGTCCGCCAGATGCCAGGGAATAGCTGGTGCTTCCAGTAGCGGTGGCCACAATTGCGCCATCAGCCCGGTAAGTGGTTATCGCTGTGCCATCAATTTCTGCTTCTATGTTAACTAGGCGAACCGCCACACTTCGTAGCACCACATCATTCAAAGCATGAAAGATTTTGTCTTCAACCTGAGTCTCGACCATGGCCCTTTCCTCAATCCAGCCTTCCCCCTTGAGCAAATCGGGCAAATTAGACAAAACCTCATTGCCATCTATCTCTGTGATAAATCCCAGCCTGCCCAGGTTTATACCTAAAATTGGCACCGATAGGGGAGTTATGATTCGAGCAGAATGTAGGATAGTACCATCTCCGCCAATACTGAGGATCAACTCCGTGCCTGCTACCTGGGGTTTAGCTTCATCCTCGTCCCAGGCTGAGCATCTCCACGAAGAGACACCCTGAGAGGATAGAGACTCTCCCAATTTCTCAGCTAAGTTTCGGGCTTTCTCTCTTAGAGGGTGGTACAGGATACCAATACGTTTCACAGGTGAGCGAAGTGTAGCACTGGTAAATTCTGACTGTCAAACTATCTAACATATCCGAGGCAGCAATTCCCCGGATAGCATATCAACGATTCGGGAGGGGCCGAGCTTTGTTTTCATTATCACCCTCCCCGGGTGCTCGTTGGTTACCTCGCCGATGATGGCTGCATCTCTACCATAGCTATTTTTTCTCATTCGGGCAAGAATCTTATCGGCATCTGCGGGGGCAACTATAGCTACCAGCTTGCCTTCATTGGCCACATAAATGGGGTCTAGGCCCAGAAGCTCGCAGGCAGCTTTAACCTCACCCTTCACTGGTATCTTCGCCTCTTCTACCACAATGCCCACCTTCGATTGCCGGGCCAATTCATTGAGCGTGGTTGCTAGCCCACCTCTGGTAGGGTCGCGGAGGCAATGAATCCGGGATGAGACCTCCAGCATCTGAGACACTAATTTATTCAATGGAGCACAGTCGCTTTCCAAAGCCATGGAGAACCTTAGTCCTTCACGCTGACTCATTACAGCTATGCCGTGGTCGCCGATGGTGCCACTCAGCAGAACCTTATCCCCAGCTCTGGCGTTGGCTCCTGAGATATCAACTCCGGGAGAGATTATCCCTACTCCCGAGGTGGTGATAAACAACTTATCAGCTTGTCCGCGATTTACCACCTTGGTATCCCCAGCGATTATGCTTACCTCGGCTTCTTCAGCGGCTTTCTTTATTGATTGCACTATCTGCTCAAGCTCACTTAAGAGAAAGCCTTCTTCTATGATTGCCGAGAGACTCAGGTATAGGGGCTTGGCTCCATTCATAGCTAAGTCGTTCACCGTGCCACAAACGGCTAGCTTGCCTATATCGCCGCCAGGAAAGAAGATGGGATTTATCACATAGCTATCGGTGGTGAAAGCCAGCCGCCCACTGGCTTCGAAGATAGCTGAATCATCTAGTTTATTCAATGCCGGATTAGCCAGGAAGGGAAGGAATTTTTTCTCCACCAGTTCGTGGCTCAATTTGCCGCCACTGCCATGGGCTAAAAGAATGCTATCATCCATAATCCTTTTCCATATCTACCCTAAAAGCCTTGCAAATTTTCCAGAGTCCCGTATTGATAATAGGCGGCGCAGGCGCCTTCACTGGAGACCATGCAGGGGCCGACAGGGCTTTCCGGGGTGCAGACCTTTCTAAAGAGTTTGCACTCAAGTGGCATAGCTGCGCCGCGGATTACATCCCCGCACCGGCATCCCTTAGGCTCTCTCGGTGGTTTTAAGCTCACTGAAAAAGCCTTGTCAGCGTCAAATCGCTCGTATTTTCCTCTTATTTTCAAGCCACTTTGAGGGACAATTCCAATCCCCCGCCAGTTAGCTTCCCCAATCTCAAAAACCCTCTCCGTCAGTTGCCAGGCTTTTCTATTCCCCTCGGGCTTCACTCCTCGGGGGTAAGCTATCTCCACTTTGGGCTCGCCCTTTTCAATTTGTTCCACCAGCTTATCTAGGCATAACAAGATATCCAGTGGTTCAAATCCCGAGATGACACAGGCAACTCCATAATCCCGGGGGATAAATTCATAGGGATGAGAACCAATTATAACACTAACATGCCCGGGGCCGATGATGCCGTCTAGCTTTACCTCGCCTGAGTCGAGCAGCGCTTTCATCACTGGCGGGGTCAGCTTATTGAGGGATAGGACGCAGAAGTTTTCTATTTTCTCCTGTTGTGCCTTAAGTATCGAAGCAGCTATAGTTGGCGCCGTGGTCTCAAAGCCGATGCCGATGAAGATGACTGATTTCTCAGGATTGGCTTTTGCTATCTCTATAGCGTCTATGGTGGAATACACTATTCGTACATCTGCTCCCTCAGCCTTTGCCTGTTGCAAGCTTGAATAGCTGCCGGGGACTCTTATCATGTCCCCGAAAGTAGTGATTATAACATCTGGCAGGTGTGCCAGGGCGATGGCTTTGTCCAGGTCAGCAGTTGCTGTAACACAGACGGGACAGCCCGGCCCCGACCTCATTTCCACCGTTTTGGGAACTAGTTGGCGAATTCCATATCGTAATATGGCATGCGTGTGCCCACCGCAAAATTCCATTAGCCTTATGGTTTTGGTGGAGCGCTGAGCAATTTTGTATGCTAGCCCCTTGGCTAGCTTGTTGTCTTGATACTCGTCAATGAACTTCACTTAGACTTGCTATCTCTTCCAGGAGCTTCAGGGTCTTCTCGGCTTCAGCCTCATCTATAACGCCTATGGCATATCCCGTATGCAGCAATACGTAATCACCCAGCTTGGCCTCTGGAGTAAAGACAATGCTAACTCGACGCCTCACCCCGGCGATTTCTGTTTCCGCCTCATCCCCGTCTATGGAAACAATCCTTACTGGTATTGCTAAACACATGGCTCCCCGTATTTTAGCCTAAGTTCGCCTTTAATACAAACGGAAAGGGGTCCCCTATTTTTTATGGGGAGTATTTCTCGCTGTTATTGCGAGTCCCGATTTATCGGGACGAAGCAACCTTGAAGGGAAAAGAGAATTGCCACCTTTTTGTTGAAGAAATGCTTGCCATGGTGGGGCAAGCTATGATAATGAGGGATATAATCATTCAAGAAATCGTAACGTACGCTTAAAATTAACAGAATTTTAACAAAGATAGTTTATTATATTTTAAACCAGAGATTTTGGAAAAACTAAACTGTTGCGACAAGACTTGGAAGGATCTTTCTGAATATGGAAACTGAAGCTGATACCAAACGTGGGCAAGATGAGACAGCCTCTAATTTATTGAAAGAGGACAGGGATGAGTAAGTTAAAGGCATGGATATGCTTGTCGGTGGTGATAGCGTTGATGTTGACCATAGGACTGCTTGCAGTGGCGGGAACCCCAGGACCTGTTCAGGCAGATGGCAACCCGGTAGTCATCTTCCCCGACCCGAATCTTGAAGCTGCCATTCGCCAGGCAATAGTTAAACCGGTTGGTGATATCTACCAATCTGACCTTGAAGAGCTTAAAGCATTTTCGGCTGAAATAATGCACATTGTCAACCTCACCGGGCTGGAGCACTGCACCAACCTGATATGGCTGGATCTTTGGAATAACCAGATAAGCGACATATCCCCGCTTGCCAGCCTCACCAACCTGACATCGCTCAACCTCTGGTATAACCAGATAAGCGATATATCCCCGCTTGCCAGCCTCACCAACCTGACAAAGCTATGGCTTAATTTAAACCGGATAAGCGATATATCACCTCTGACCAACCTCACAAGCCTGACAAGTCTATACCTTCATACTAACCAGATAAGCGATATATCACCGCTGACCAACCTCACCAGCCTGACAGAGCTCGACCTTCATAGTAACAAGATAAGCGATATATCACCGCTGGCCGGCGCCAATCTCACCAGCCTGACAAAGCTGTGGCTTCATTTGAACTGGATAAGCGACATATTACCTCTTGCCAGCCTCACCAGCCTGACATCGCTGTCGCTTAGGGAGAACCTGATAAACGACATATCCCCGCTTGCCAAACTCACTAGCCTGACATCTCTAGATCTTACTTATAACCATATAAACGACATATCCCCGCTTACCGACCTCACCAGCCTGATATCGCTGGATCTCGAGTCGAACCAGATAAGCGATATATCGCCTCTTGCCGGCGCCAACCTCACCAGCCTGACATGGCTGTATCTTACTTGGAACCAGATAAGCGATATATCGCCTCTTGCCAGCGCCAGTCTCACCAGCCTGACAGAGCTGGATCTTGGGGGTAACCAGATAAGCGATATATCCCCACTCTCCAACCTCACCAACCTGACAGAACTGTGGCTCGGGTCGAACAATATTAGCGACATAAAACCACTTGTTGATAATCCCGGGCTGGGGGAGGGAGACTATGTTAATTTATGGTTCAATCCATTGAGCGATACTTCCCTCGATACTTATGTTCCTCAGCTCGAGGCAAGAGGGGTAATTGTTGATTATCGTTATCCATCATGGTGCTTCATTGCCACGGCAGCTTACGGCACACCCATGGCCGGGGAAATACAAGTTCTCCGTGAGTTCAGAGATGAGTACCTGCTGACCAACCCGCTGGGACAAGCCCTGGTAGACCTCTATTACCGCGTCAGCCCACCGATGGCCGAGTTCATAACTGAGCATCCCAGCCTGAAGCCGATAGTGAGGGCTGGGCTGGTGCCCGCTGTGGCCATGAGCACCGTAGCCGTCCACACTACTCCGGCCGAGAAGATAGTCATATTAGGCTTGCTGGCGCTGGTTTCAGTGGCGCTTGTGGTCTGGGCAAAGAGGGGGCGAGGTAGAGATCCGGAGTATACCTGAGGATGAAATTGAATATTGGCTGTTTAAAAATGTAGTTGCCCGAAATTAAACAGCCTTGACGGATAATAAGAGGTGACAATGAAAAATAGGAAAAACCTTTTACCAGTTCTGCTCTCTATAGCTCTGGTCTTCAGCCTTATTCTTCCTGCTTCGGCAGTGGGAGCCTCAGCAACCGTGCCTCTGCCAGATGACCATTTTATTATTCATTCGATGGTGGATAGCTCCAGCCTTGTTTCGGCAATGGCTCTGAACACGCCTGCTGGGAACGTAACGCCGATGGTTGCCGTAGGCCAATCTCACGTAGTGGGGCTCAAGTCCGACGGCACGGTGGTCGCCATGGGATCAAACGGTTTGTGTCAGTGCTATGTCGGCTGCTGGCGAGATATAGTTCAGGTCGCAGCAGGCCAGGGTCACACAGTCGGGCTAAAGTCCGATGGCACGGTGGTCGCCGTGGGAAGGAACTGGGAGGGGCAGTGCGACGTTGGTGACTGGATAAATATCGTCCAGGTGGCCGCTGGCATCCGGCACACTGTGGGATTGAAGTCCGATGGCACAGTCGTTGCTGTGGGAACTAACACCTTTGGGGAACGCAACGTCTGGTTATGGAGGAACATCATCCAGGTCGATGCGCAGGGCTGGCACACTGTGGGGCTGAAGTCCAATGGGACCGTCGTCGCCGTTGGATCAAACACATACGGCGAGTGCAGTAATGTCCACAACTGGACAGATATAGTCCAGGTCGCCGCCGGCTCTCATCACACGGTGGGCCTTAAGTCGGATGGCACTGTTATCGCCGTGGGATATTCCGAGGGTGGGATGTGTAATGTCTATGGCTGGAAGAACATCGTCCAGGTTGGCGCTGGCGCCTGGCACACGGTGGGGCTCAAGAGCAATGGCACCGTTGTCTCTGCGGGACCGGACTACGGCAGCGGTAGTTGGACCGGTATCATCCAGATCGCTGCAGGGAGCCATGCTACAGCGGGATTAAAGTCCGATGGCACCGTGGTCGCAGCAGGAGACTATTTGGATAGGTCCAACTGGCAGTGCCATGATGTCGACAATTGGACAGGTATCACCCAGGTCGCGGCAGGTTGGTATCACACCGTGGGGCTTACGATTAATGGCACTGTGGTCGCCGTGGGAGATAACTCTTATGGGCAATGCGATGTCAGCGGCTGGGGCAATATCACCCAGGTCGCCGCAGGACGCTATCATACGGTGGGAGTTAAGTCCGACAGCACCGTGATCGCCGTGGGAGGCGAGGGAGGCAACAATTTTGGGCAGTGCAATGTCGGCAGTTGGGCAGACATCGTGAAGGTCGCGGCGGGCTGCTATGACACTGTGGGACTTAAGTCCGACGGCACTGTGGTCTCTGCGGGACACAGCTACGATGTTGGCAGTTGGACGGGTATCGTCCGAATCAGTGCAGGCGAGCGCCACGCGGTAGGGCTTAAGACCGATGGCACCGTGGTCGCTGCAGGAGGCAACAGCGACGGGAAGTGCGATGTCGGCGGGTGGGGAGATATTACCCAGGTCGCCGCAGGCCAGGGTCACACAGTTGGGCTAAAGTCCGATGGCACGATGGTCGCCGTAGGAGACGAAACTTGGCCTTATGAACGCGACTACGGTCAGTGCAATGTCAGTGGGTGGGGGAATGTCACTCAGGTAGCCGCAGGCCGCTATCACACGGTGGGGCTTACGACCAACCGCACTGTGGTAGCCGTGGGAGATAACGGCTATGGACAGTGCAATGTCGGGAATTGGACGGACATAGTTCAGGTCGCCGCAGGTGGCGTTCACACGGTGGGGCTTAAGTCCGATGGCACCGTGGTTGTTGTTAGCACGACGACTGAGCTTGCCAGATGGGATCTGCTACTTGCAGTGCCACCGTCGCTGTGTGTAGAGGTGCCACCAGTCCCTGAAGATTGGAATTATGGGTGCGGGATAGGGTGCTTCATCGCCACTGCCGCTTACGGCACACCCATGGCAGAGGAAATACAAGTTCTCTGTGAGTTTAGAGATGAATACCTGCTGACCAACCCAGTGGGGAAAGCCTTGGTGGAGCTTTACTACAGGGTCAGCCCGCCAATAGCTGAGTTCATATCTGAGCATCCCAGCCTGAAGCCAGTAGTGAGGGCTGGGCTATTGCCCGCTGTGGCCATGAGCACCGTAGCCGTCAACACTACTCCGGCCGAGAAGATGGCTATATTAGGCTTGTTTGTGCTGGTTTCAGTCGCGCTGGCTATCTGGGCAACGAGGCGGTGGGGCAGAGGCCCACTGTATACCTGAGGATGAAATTGAATATTGGCTGTTTAAAAATGTAGTTGCCTGACATTAAACAGCCTCGACGGATAATGGGAGATGACAGTGAAAAATAGAAAAAACCTTTTACCAGCCCTGCTATCTATCGCTCTAGTTTCTAGCATTGTTCTTCCTGCGTCGATGCTGAATACGGCTCCTGTTGTGGCTCAAGGGCAAGTGACACCCATGGTCGCCGCCGACACTGCGGTCTCCACGGGAAGGTACCATTCCCCCCCGGAGTTCGAGGTCGGCGACTGGACGGGCATCATCCAGGTCGCTGCAGGTGCCGGTCATACGGTGGGGCTTAAGTCCGAAGGCACCGTGGTCGCCGTGGGATACAACGAATATGGATGTTGCAATGTCGGCGGCTGGACGGACATCACCCAGGTCGCCACAGGCTTCGATTACACGGTGGGGGTTAAGACCGATGGCACCGTGGTCGCTGTGGGAGACAACTACTACGGGCAGTGCAATGTCGGCGGCTGGGCAGGCATCACCCAGGTCGCCGCAGGTGAGGGTCACACGGTGGGACTTAAGTACGATGGCACTGTAGTCGTGGGACCCGAGGTTCCCGAGGAGTTTTACAGCGGGCAGTACGATGTTGGCAATTGGACGGGTATCATCGAGGTCGCTGCGGGCGACGGTCACACGGTGGGGCTTAAGTCCAACAGGAGAGTGGTCGCTGTGGGATACAGTGGCGATGGGCAGTGCGCTGTCGGCAACTGGACGAATATCATTGGTATCGCCGCGGGCGCCGACCACACGGTGGGGCTTAAGTCCGACGGCACCGTGGTCGCCGTGGGCTGGAACGAGTGGGGGCAGTGCAATGTCGAGGGCTGGACGGACATCATCCAGGTCGCCGCAGGCAGCTCTCATACAGTAGGACTTAAGGCCGACGCCACCGTGGTCGCTACAGGCGATTACTACCTGGGGTCTCTGCCAACACCTTGCTTCATCGCCACCGCAGCTTACGGCACCCCAATGGCAGGGGAAATAGAAATCCTCCGTCAGTTCAGAGATGAGTACCTACTGGCCAACCCGCTGGGACAAGCCTTAGTAGGCCTCTATTACAGGGTCAGCCCACCGATGGCTGAGTTCATAATTGAGCATCCCAGGCTGAAGCCGATAGTGAGGGCCGGGCTATTGCCCGCTGTTGCCATGAGCACCATAGCTGTCAATACTAGACCGGCCGAGAAGATAGTCATATTAGGCTTGTTGGTGCTGGTTTCCGTGGCACTGGCTATCTGGGCAACGAGGCGGCGGGGCATAGGCCCACTGTATACCTGAGGATGAAATTGAATATTGGCTGTTTAAAAATGTAGTTGCCTGACATTAAACAGCCTCGACGGATAATGGGAGATGACAGTGAAAAATAGAAAAAACCTTTTACCAGCTCTAGTCTCTATCGCTCTGATCTTCAGCCTGATTCTTCCTGCGGTGGTTGCTGAAGCTTCAGATGACTATAACTACCGAGACGAGTGCAACGTTGGCGACTGGACGGACATCATTCAGGTCGCCGCAGGCAGCTCTCATACAGTAGGACTTAAGGCCGACGCCACCGTGGTCGCTGTGGGAGGCAACTGGGAGGAGCAGTGCGAAGTTGGCAACTGGACAGACATCACCCGGGTCGCTGCAGGCTGTGATCACACGGTGGGGCTTAAGGACTACCGCACGGTGGTTGCCGTGGGAGCCAACTACAACGGGCAGTGCAATGTCGAGGGATGGACGGACATCATCCAGGTCACGGCAGGCAGCGCGTACACGGTGGGGCTCAAGGCCGACGGCACGGTGGTCGCCGTGGGATGTAATGCCGATGGGCAGTGCAATGTCGGCAGTTGGACGAACACCACCCAGGTCGCCGCAGGCATCGTGCACACGGTGGGGCTCAAGGCCAACGGCACCGTGGTCGCCGTGGGACGCAACTGGGATGGGCAGTGCGACGTCGAGGGCTGGACTGACATCATCCAGGTCGGCGCAGGTTTCGATCACACGGTGGGCCTTAAGGCCGACGGCACCGTGGTCGCCGTGGGGGATAATTACTTTGGGCAGCGCAGGGTCGGTGGCTGGACGGATATCATTCAGGTCGCCGCAGGTCACTGGCACACGGTGGGGCTTAAGGACGACCGCACGGTGGTTGCCGTAGGGTCCAACTACTACGAAGAGTGCAATGTCGGCAACTGGACGGACATCATCCAGGTCGCCGCAGGCTCCCACTACACCGTGGGTCTTAAATCCGACGGCACTGTGGTCGCCGTGGGTGGTGAGACCCCCCCGGATGGAGTCCCCGAAGCTGGGTGCTTTATCGCCACCTCAGCCTACGGCACCCCAATGGCAGGCGAAATAGAAATCCTCCGTCAGTTCAGAGATGAATACCTGGTCACCCACCCATTGGGACAGGCCTTGGTAGACCTCTATTACAGGGTCAGCCTACCGATGGCCGAGTTCATAACTGAGCATCCCACCCTGAAGCCAATAGTGAGGGCCGGGCTATTGCCCGCTGTGGCCATGGCCACCGTAGCCATCAATACTACTCTGGCCGAGAAGGCAGCCATAGTAGGCTTGCTGGTACTGGTTTCCGTGGTACTGACTATCTGGGCAACGAGGCGGCGAGGTAGAGGGCCAGAATACACCCGAGGGTGAAATTGATTGAGAAGGGATAATCCACGCCTCTAGGCGAAGTTCCTCAGTTCAAATATAACAGGCTCCAGCTTCGCAAAGAGATTGCCACGCCCCGACAAGTCGGGGCTCGCAATGACAAAAAGGAAAGATGGCAATGATAACTGAACAATTAACAACCTTAAAGAGACATCGCAATTGACGCTGGTTGGGTATTATGCTATTTTACGCAACATAATTCATTTACGGGAGCATAAGTTAAATGCGCAGCGACTTGGTGAAGAAAGGAATTGAGCGGGCGCCTCACAGGTCGCTACTGCGGGCTGTCGGTTGCTCTTCAGATGACTGGGATAAGCCGTTTGTCGGAGTAATCAATAGCTTTAGCGAGATTGTCCCCGGTCATATCCATCTGCAAACAATCGCCAAGGCGGTAAAAGAGGGTGTCCGCAGTCGAGGCGGAGTGCCTTTTGAGGTCAATACCATAGCTGTTTGCGATGGTATCGCTATGAACCATCCGGGAATGAAATACAGCTTGCCCAGCCGGGAGCTCATTGCTGACTCAGTAGAAATCGTGGCTCAGGCTCATGCTTTCGACGGTCTGGTATTCATCCCGAATTGCGATAAGGTCATTCCGGGGATGCTTATGGCTGCAATCAGGCTTAATTTACCCTCTGTCTTTGTGAGTGGAGGTCCCATGCTGGCCGGGAATTTCATCCATGGAAACACTGCCAGGTCTGTTGACCTTATTACGGTCTTTCAAGCTGTAGGGGAAGTAGCTAGGGGTAAGATGACCGAAGCTGAGTTGCAGGAACTGGAGATGGTGGCCTGTCCTGGTTGTGGGAGCTGTGCCGGGATGTTCACTGCTAATACTATGAATTGCCTCAGCGAAGCATTGGGAATGGCCTTGCCAGGTAACGGTACAATACCCGCCGTGGAAGCACGGCGGGTACAACTAGCCTATAAAGCTGGACAGCAAGTCATGGAGACTTTGGCTAAAGACATTCGTCCTAAAGATGTTATCACCAGAGATTCTCTTTACAATGCCTTCGCTGTAGACGTGGCCCTGGGTGGTAGCACAAATTCCGTGCTGCATCTTGCTGCCATAGCGCACGAGGCTGGGATAGATTTTCCCTTATCCCTGATAAATGAGATTAGCGACTCCGTTCCTCATATCTGCAAATTAAGCCCGGCCAGCGATTATCACATTCAGGATCTGGATTTAGCCGGTGGCATTCCTGCGATAATGCACCAACTATCGGGACTGCTGAAGCTTGAGGCGAACACCATTTTGGGCAGGCCATTAGGCGACATAGCAAAGGAAGCCAAAGTTAAAAATAAAGAGGTAATCCGCCCCCTTTCACAACCGCATGCCCCTACCGGTGGTATTAGCATATTATTTGGCAATTTGGCGCCTGATGGCAGCGTGGTGAAAAGTGCTGCAGTAGCCTCTGAGATGTTAGTTCATCGGGGTCCAGCGAGAGTTTTCAATAGTGAGGAGGAAGCTACGACGGCGATAATGAAAGGCGAATTTAAGTCAGGCGAGGTAATCGTCATTCGCTATGAAGGCCCCAAGGGAGGTCCAGGAATGCGGGAAATGTTAGCAGCCACTTCCCTCCTCAGCGGTATGGGTATGGATAAAAAGGTGGCTCTTATTACAGATGGGCGCTTTTCCGGAGGCACGCGAGGAGCAGCCATTGGTCATGTCTCTCCTGAGGCGGCAGAGAAAGGTCCTATAGCGGCTTTGCGGGATGGCGATATAATTAACATAAACATACCTGACCACAAATTGGAAGTGGAATTAAGCCCAAAAGAGCTAGAACAACGGTTGGCTTCATTGCCTTCCTTTGAACCCAAGATTAAAACTGGCTATCTCAAGCGGTATAGTGATAAAGTAAGCTCGGCCAGCACTGGTGCGGTGTTTGCTGGGTAAGGAGTTATTCTATGAAAAAAACTGGCGCTCAGATTCTCTGTGAAAGTTTAGTTAAAGAAAGGGTAGAGGTTATTTTTGGCATTCTCGGTGGTGCTGTCTTACCGATATATGATACCTTCCCCCAATATCCTCAACTCCGGCATATATTAGTTCGCCATGAGCAGGGAGCGGCTCACGCCGCTGATGGTTATGCTCGAGTTACACACAAGGCGGGGGTGTGTATTGCTACTTCGGGGCCTGGAGCTACTAATCTGGTTACCGGCATCGCCAATGCTTATATGGATTCTGCTCCCTTAGTAGCCATAACTGGCCAGGTAGCCACACCTGTTATTGGCAAGGATGCCTTTCAAGAGACGGATATCACAGGTATTACCATCCCAATTACCAAACATAACTATCTTGTTACCGATGTTGCTGAACTGGCTAAAACGGTCAAAGAAGCCTTTCACATTGCCCAGACAGGAAGGCCGGGGCCTGTGCTTATTGACATACCGCGTAATATCCAACAAGAGCAGACGGATTTTGTCTATCCCGATAAGCTTGATTTGCCAGGCTATAAGGTTGTCTCTCGTGGGCACCCAGCTCAAATTAAGAAAGCAGCAAAGCTCATTAACGAAGCTGAGCAGCCTGTTATCATCGCTGGCAGGGGAATAATTATTTCCCAAGCATACGATGAGTTTAAGGAATTTGCTGAGAAAGCACAAATACCAGTGGCTCACACCCTCCTTGGTCTGGGCTCTTTCCCGGGAAACCATATACTTGATCTTGGCATGCTGGGGATGCATGGCACACCTTGCGCCAATATGGCAGTGCAAAACGCCGACCTTCTTATCGCTATTGGCATGAGATTTGATGACCGAGCTACAGGGAATACCAAGGAGTTTGCTCCCCATGCCCGCGTCATCCACATCGATATCGACCCTGCAGAGATTGGGAAAAATATCCCCACCGAGGTCCCCGTAGTCGGTGATATAAAAAGCGTGCTCACAGCCCTGAATGAACAGATTGAGAGAAAAGAGCATGTGGGTTGGCTTTCCCAAATAGAACAGTGGAGGTATGGGCATCCATCGCTGGAAATCAGGCAAAGTGATGAACTCTTGCCTCAATACATTATTCAACAGATCTACGAAGCCACACAGGGTGATGCTTTAGTGGTTACTGGAGTGGGGCAGAATCAAATGTGGGCGGCACGATATTTCGTTTATACCAAACCAAACAGCCTTATTTCTGCAGGGGGGTTGGGGCCCATGGGGTTTGAACTACCTGCGGCCATGGGAGTCAAAGTCGGTTGCCCTGATGAAGTGGTATGGTGTGTTGCCGGCGACGGCGGCTTTCAAATGACTATCCAGGAATTAGCTACTCTGACACAGGAAAATATTGCTGTAAAGATAGCTATCATTAACAACGGGTATTTAGGCATGGTAAGACAGTGGCAAGAGCTATTTTATGGACGGCGCTACGTTGACACCAAACTTTGGAATCCCGATTTTGTCAAAATTGCTGAGGCTTATGACATCCCTGGTCTTCGGGTAACAAGAAGAGAGGAAGTCATTCCGGCTATACAGAAGGCCATGGAGTACCGTGGACCTTTTCTCATCGACTTTCTTATTGAGCCCGAGGAGAACATCTATCCAATAGTGCCACCAGGGGAAAGCCTGGCCAGATTTTTCGAGCCATCAAAGCCGGAAATATTGGAAGGAAAACTATAAAAATCAATTATAAAATGCCAATGACCAAAAGATGGCGGTTTTGAATTTGGAAATTTGAAATTCGAATTTGTTTAGAGTTTAGAGATTAGGATTTAGAATTTATCTATTGGGGGGGCAAATTGACTAATACAAAACATACTTTAGTAGCTTTAGTGGAGGATAAACCAGGGGTGCTTAATCGAATAGCTAGTTTATTCCGACGGCGCTCCTTTAATATTATAAGTCTTGCTGTAGGTGGCAGCGAACATCCCGGCTTATCTCGCATGACTACTGTTGTTGTTGGTGATTCTGCTCAGGTAGAGCAGGTGAGAAAGCAACTGGAGAAGCTAATCAACGTGGTTAAAGTCTCTGATATAACCGAAGAAGAAATGGTGTCCAGAGAATTGGCCTTAATTAAAGTAAAGACTACTGCCTCGACAAGAAGCGAGATTATGCAAATTGTTGGCATTTTCCGGGCTAACATAGTTGATGTTGCTCCAGGTTCACTGACAGTGGAGGTGACCGGTGATGAAGATAAGCTGCATTCTCTGCTTGGGCTCCTTCGTGATTTTGGTGTTAAGGAGGTTTCACGAACTGGCAAGATAGCCTTAACTCGCGGAAGCAGTTCTTAAATAACTGCCGATAGTTGATAGCTGACAACTGAAGATTAACAGGGAGGGATTATGGCTAAAATTTATTACGACAAGGATGCTAACCTGGATTTGCTCAAAAGAAAGACGGTTGGCATTATTGGCTTTGGGAGTCAGGGACATGCTCATGCCCAGAACCTGAGGGACAGCGGCTGCCAGGTCATTGTCGCCGAATTACCAGGCACTGAAGCCTGGGAGGCGGCAAAGAAAGCTGATTTTGAAGTGGCTGCTGCCGCTGAAGTAGCCAGGAAGGCAAATATAATTGTGATGCTAGCTCCGGATACTTTACAACCCAGAATCTATCGGGAGTCAATTGAGAAAGAAATGGCCTCGGGCAAGACACTTATGTTTGCTCATGGTTTTAGTATCCATTTTTCTCAAATCGTGCCTCCAGCCGAAGTTGATGTTAGTATGATAGCGCCTAAATGCCCGGGACATATGCTCAGAAGACTTTATACTGAAGGTTCAGGACCTCCGGCCTTGGTGGCTATCTACCAGGATGCCTCGGGGAAAGCAAAAGATATAGCTCTTGCCTATGCCCAGGGTATTGGTTGCTCTAGAGCCGGAGTTCTGGAAACGACTTTTGCTGAAGAGACTGAGACCGATCTCTTTGGCGAGCAAACGGTGCTTTGTGGGGGAGTTTCTTCTCTGATAAAGGCTGGCTTTGAAACATTAGTAGAGGCTGGCTATCAGCCAGAGATCGCCTATTTCGAGGTTTGTCACGAGTTAAAGCTCATTGTTGACCTGATTTATCAAGGTGGTTTGAGTTATATGCGCTATTCGGTAAGTGATACAGCAGAGTATGGAGATTATACGAGGGGACCGCGAGTAATTGATGATTTGGTCAAGGACGAAATGAGGCAAATCCTGGCCGAGGTTCAAGACGGCAGCTTTGCTACAGAGTGGATTTCGGAAAACCAGGCCGGCCGCCCCAGCTTCAATGCCATGAGGCGAATGGAAGCAGAGCATCCCATTGAAGTCGTGGGCAAGAAACTCAGGGATATGATGCCCTGGCTGAAGGGCTAGGTATTATTATAAAAACTTGCTACTGACATACTACTGCGAGCCCCAAAAAATTTTATAAAACTTTGTAATAATCGCCCGGGCACACACCAGCTCAAGATGGTGCATTTTGGTTAGCTTTAACTTATAATAACGTTTACTGAAAATAGAATGGGAGGTGTGGCTATGCCATACTGTCAATACTGTGGGGAAAAAATAGATGAAGATGCAGTGGTTTGCCCAAAATGTGGGGCAAGTTTGGTTGGGGAAGATACAGGATGGCAAGAGTTTCAAATCCAGGAGGAAGTTGATGAAGCGAAACATAGAGCAAATATGTATACTATTTCGGCAATAGTTCTTGTAACGCTGGGAATTTTAGGTGGTTGGATCCTTTGTGTCTCATCGAGTGCAGTCGGGCTTTTTGGAATAGTGCTTGTTTGTTTGGGCATTGGATGTACTGCATCGGCTTATCGGCATGAACACAAAGCCAGGAATTGGAAGAAACGGCTCAGGCGGGAAATTAACCTTAATTTGTATTAATAATATTAGCACCTGAATTTACGATATCTTCTCATTGGTTCTTGTAGAGTGTTTCTCATACACACTTCCTGAAATTATGCTTTACTGAGCCCGGTTACTTTGGTTTCGTCTTAGGTTCAACAGGGCCGGCACGTGGTGGAGGTGAGCCGGATAATATCGCCGTAGCCCCAGAGATAAAACCTTCTCTTTCAGTTTAGCGATAAGGTTAGCTGTGGCGCATTATTTCTGCGCTACCTGGCCTTGCGATTATATCATTAAGGCACAGTGCGCCTTAGTTCAAATACCACTGGGTTTGTTGGATCAGGACAGGCAACAGTCGTCTTGTTTCGGTCTTCCTCCCAGGGGAACGAACCGCCGAATTGCAGGACTTGGGCAAAAGGAAAAAGGGAGTAAAAAGCCCAGGAACAAAGATTAGGCGGAGTGTGTTCTCCGATGACAAACTCATCACCAACCTTGTGTTGAGCTGCGCAAGTCCCCTTCTGTGATATTACCTTAGCTATCACGTCAGACATCTCAACCTCCTATTTTACTACCGATTGGATTAATACTTCTTATATCTATTTCTGGTTGGGTCGGACTTAGGTGTCTGTATAGTATATTATGTTATGGCTCACTGCAAGCAAGTGTAGGATGTACAGGATGGGCATCGTCGAGGGAAATTATAGGCTAAAATTTATGGTCTAACATGTATCTATGAAAAGCGTTGAAAACAAATAAAAAATCGCCTTTTCAGTCAGCACAACAGGTTGAGCTAGCTAAGCTTTGTTGCTATACTTGATTCCGAAAATGAATGACTGGAATGATTGCCAGAAGGACTTAGGAATATCTTTCCACCAGGAATCTTTACTAGAGCAAGCCTTCGTGCATCTATCTTATCTTAACGAAAATCCTAGTTTCGCCCGGCCTAGCAACGAGCGCTTAGAATTTCTTGGTGATGCCATACTTAACTTCATTGTAACGGAAAAGCTGTATGAAGAGTTTCCCCAACTACCCGAAGGAGAGCTGACTGACATTCGCGCCGCTTTGGTTTGCCGCGATACTTTGGCTGAACTAGCTTCTTCGCTCAAGCTTGGTGACTGGCTCTTGTTGGGACGAGGTGAGGAAGCAAATGGAGGAAGGGCGAAAGAAAGCAACTTAGCAAACGCTATGGAAGCACTGATCGGTGCCTTATATTTAGACCAGGGGATAGCCAAAGCCAGGAGATTTGTTCTCAGGCAGCTCAAGCCGGAATTAGAAAAAATAAAGGCTGGGAAGATACCCCCGAACTACAAGGCATTAGTGCAAGAACTCATCCAGGGACAACAGAAGCCAACACCGGTTTACCGGTTGGTGGAAGCTACTGGCCCTGACCACAGTAAGCAATTTACCGCCGAAATCCTGGTAGAGGGGGAGGTACTGGGTAGGGGGGTGGGAAAGAGCAAGAAAGTTGCTGAGAGCCAAGCCGCAAGAGCAGCTTGGGAAAAACTGAGGTGTAGCCATGGGTAGACGAGATTATAGACGGCGAGAGCCAAAGAAACCCAAGAAGGGGACTCAGAAAAGCAAACCGATTTCGGAATTCGTGCCACAGCTGGAGACAGAGGTAATCAAGAAAAAGAGGAAGCCTGCTGAGGAATACGAGGAATAGATAGTTGGCAGCTTACCTGGAGCTTTACAGTAGTGGCAAGCTAAGGGAACGGGTAGATGCGGCTGTATCTTTGCTTGAGAGTTGCTCCGTCTGCCCCCGCAGTTGTGGTGTGAATCGCTTGGCTGGTGATGTGGGGAAATGCCGCACACCCCGCGAAGCATTGGTATCCAGCTATGGTCCTCACTTCGGCGAGGAAGCCCCATTAGTGGGCGGATATGGTTCGGGTACTATATTTTTCACTAACTGCAACCTCAGATGTCTATTCTGCCAGAATTATTCCATTAGCCAGATAGGCGAAGGACAGAGGGTGAGCAAAGAAAAACTAGCTTACATAATGCTCTCTCTTCAAGCTAAAGGATGCCACAACATAAATTTGGTATCCCCAACCCATGTAGTTCCTCAAATTCTGGAGGCACTGGAACTAGCAGTGGAATCTGGCTTGCATCTTCCTTTAGTATACAACAGCGGTGGCTATGACTCGGTGGAGACTCTGAGGATACTCGACGGCATTGTCGACATTTATATGCCTGACATGAAATATGACAATGAGGAGACCGCTAGAGAATTGTCGGGCATTGAAAACTATCCGGAGGTAAATAAAGCAGCAATCAAGGAAATGAATCGGCAAACAGGTGACCTGGAGATAAACGAGGAGGGAGTGGCTCAGCGCGGACTCCTGGTTCGCCACCTCGTTTTACCTCACGGGTTAGCAGGAACAAAAGGGATACTAAATTTCCTTAGCAAGGAAATTTCCCGCAACACCTATGTTAACATAATGGATCAATACCATCCCTGCTACAAGGCTTTTCAAATCCCAAGTTTAGGGCGGCGAATATCATCTGCAGAATTTCGTGAAGCATTATCCTTAGCCCAGGAAGCAGAACTAAGTCGACTGGATAAGATCCATCCCATAGGGATTCTTCGGGTTCGTGCAGAATGACAAAAAGTGGCTCAGAATGACCGGGATAACTCAGAATAACAAAATTGCTGATGTGGCACATCTTTCCACCACAGTTTATGGTCGTGTGCAAGGCGTTTTATTTCGCTACTTCGTCCGAAATGAAGCCAGGGAGTTGGGTTTAAAAGGCTACGTTCGCAACCTTGCCAGCGGCGATGCTGTGGAAGTTCAAGCTGAAGGGGAGAGGCGGCAATTGAATAAACTACTGGGACAGCTTAAAGTAGGTCCACCAGGAGCTCGGGTTGAGAGGGTGGAAGTAAAATGGGCAGACTATTCGGGGCGATTCGACGATTTTAGTGTCAGATATTAACAGAAAATTAAAGGTCAAAGCTTAAAAGTCAGAATGGCAACTCAGAATGCAAAACTTCTTGATTTTGCCTTTTGAATTTCTTAGTCCTCAAGTTGAACCCTACTCTTACTAATCAGCCTTAAGTGCTCACAGTCAACTCCAGCTATTTGAGAAGCATTAAGGTCAATTTCATGGGGTTCGCCAGCCAAAATTTTCCCGTAATCATCCACTTCTCCTTTTGTGGGGTCATAAGTGTAGAAGAACTTTTGACGGGCTTCAATAATGCCCAAATCAAAAGGCAGGGTGAAGTAGAGATCAGCAAGGACTTTTTCCATGCCTAATTCATACAGAGTCCCCCAACCCCCCGATTTGCCCTTTTGATACTTGCTCACCGGTAGCAGACTTAGAAGGTTTGCTACACTGAAGTGGCCAGAGCTACCGCCAACTTTGAATGGGGTGACGCTGATCAAGAAGTCGCTGCGCAACACCACATTGGGCACCCAGAAACTCTCCACAGCATAGAATTGAGATAGAGGATTCTGTACCTCTATGAAAATGGAATCCCTGATATCGAGCATGAGAACGTGATGAAAGTTATATCCTAAAGCTTGATATATTGGGTAAATCGATTCACCACTAGGAGTCCCGTCAGCAATAAGGATATCTGCATTGCTAACTTTCCTGATACCTCTGATAATAGTATTCAGTAGTTTGGGACCTGTAGTTACAGGGTACGGCAGGGGATAACCAGCACAGGGTTTGATCAAAACTCGTCTTGCCCAGGAAAGCTGTGGGGGGGGAGTAAACACAAAATCAGAGTCTTTTACAATCATTGACTTCGTATCAGCGGCCAAATTTCAATAACTACAAAGCCGGTTGCAATAGCACGATTTCAGTAGCAGCCGGAAGCCTTTCTCGCTCGAACTCCACTTCACTATCCCCTACCTTTCTCACATTTTTCTTGCCCTTAAGGAAACCCTCGACACCAGCTATAGGATAGGCACACTTGGGCGTCTTAAAATGCATGGGAATAACTACTTTTGGTTTTAATTGGTCGCATACTCGGCTAGCTACAGATGCATCAATTGTATAGAAGCCACCCACAGGAATAAATAGTATATCTACAGCACTAATTTCATTGACCTGCCCTGGACTAAGCACATGTCCTAAATCACCTAGGTGACAAAGCTTTATATCATCTACGGTGAAACAAAAGACAGTGTTAGGTCCTCTTTGTGTGCCCTGAGAGGCATCATGATAAGTGGCGATGCCCTTAAACTGAATGCCTTTGGCAGTTTTTGTGCCGTTACCTCTAACCACTTCAGGTTTGCCTTGCACTGCCGAGACATTACTGTGGTCATCATGTCCATGGGTCACCACAACAACATCAGCAGTTACTTCAATGGGAGAATATTTAATGTCCTCACCCACAGCATAAGGGTCGATAACTATTCTTACACCACCCTTAGAGGTGACCAAAAAGCAAGAATGACCTAACCACTTTACTTTCATATAGCCTCCCGACTCTTTGCCTCGCTCAAGGCTAATTCAACTAGAGTTCTGACCCCGACTCCAGTAGCCCCTTTTATTATGTAGCCACTTTCCTTGTTTGAAAAAGCAGTGCCGGCTATATCGATATGAACCCAGGGGATATTATCAACAAATTCGCTCAGAAAGAGGGCAGCGGTGATGGCTCCGCCATACCTGTTGCCGGTATTCTTAACATTGGCAATTTCGCTTTTGTTTTGCTCCTTATACTCATCAGGCATGGGCATTTGCCACATTCTCTCCCCGGTTCTTGCCGCGGCTCTGAGGACTTTGTCTACCAGGTCTTGGTCATTGCCAAAGAGACCGCTGTAAAGGGTGCCTAAAGCAACACGGCAGGCTCCAGTCAAAGTAGCCAAATCTATCAGGGGAGACAAACTGAGCTTCTGGGCATAACTCAGGGCGTCAGCCAGGATAAGCCTTCCTTCGGCATCGGTGCTTATCACTTCTATGGTCTTGCCATTCGACGCCTTCAATACATCTCCTGGTTTCAGGGCGGTGCCGCTGGGTAAATTCTCGGTAGCCGGAATAATGGCGGTGACATTAATCTTTAGTTTCAACTGAGCAATAGCCCCAAGTGTGGTCATAACTGCTGCAGCACCAGCCATGTCATCCTTCATGTCACCCATTCCTTCCGAGGGCTTAATTGATATTCCCCCGGAATCGAAAGTTATGCCCTTGCCCAGAAGGCCGAGGGCTTTCTCAGAACGTTCATCTCCTTTATAGCTGAGTGTTATTAGCTTAGGGGGCTGGTTGCTTCCCTTAGCTACCCCCAGAAGTGCTCCCATACCCATTGCCTCCATATCCTCCCTGTCAAAGACTTTGAATTCTAAACTATATTTGCTAGCTATTTCTTTAGCTGCTTCAGCCATTTGACTAGGTGTCATGTAGTTAGCTGGTTCATTAACCATATCCCGAGCTAAGTTGGTGGCTGAAGCTACTAACTTCCCCTTGCCAATGGCCGCCTCCAGGATTGGTAGTTCTTCCTTTTCCCTTACCACTATCAGTATTTCTTCGATATCCTCATATTCAGGCTTCTTATACTTGGTGAAGCTATAAAGCCCGAGAAGAGCGCCCTCAGCTATTGCTTCCGCTGAAGATTCAAGCTCAATGCCACCCATGCCAGCACCATGAAGTATTGTAGCTATCTTGTGACAATTCAATTTACGCAATGCCCGACAAAATTCCCCGGCTACCCCACGAATCTTATCAACATTGAAATCTCGGCACTTGCCCAATCCGGCAATAGCTACCATCCTTGATGGCAGTTTCCCAAACGTATGGACAATGTTAACTTCTCCAAACTTACCTTTAATCTCACCTCGACTGATGAGAGAACTGATAGCTCCGTCCAAAGCTTTATCCACAGCAGCGGTAGCGCCGCCCGGTTGTTCCACACCTTCAAAAAGATTTACCACAACGGCATCAGCTTCGATTTGAGCTATGTCTCCAACTATAACTTTAATCTCCAAGATTCATCTCCCTAAAATATGTAAATTTTAGAACATTTATTTTACTTTATTTGGATGAATAATTGAAGAGGTTAATAAAGGAAATTTTGCTCTTATCTCTTTGTTGCTCGCACAATCTTATCGATTACGGCAGTAATATCCTGCGAGGTATCAACAACAAGATGATTGCGAGAAATTCTTTGCCTTCGAGGCTTCATTTTATTATACACTTCCCAACCGGCTTCCGAGTCATACTGAGGCGTAGCTGTTTTTTTTCGGGCTAGAAGGCGTTGCCGCACCACTTCGGTGGGAGCTTCAACCCAGACCAGGATGAGCTTGGCCCCTGCTCTTTCTGCAGCGCGGTATAAATATTCCCGATGGTGCTCCAACAGGTTTGTGGCATCAAAGATGACAGGTATTCCTTTCCCTAAAAGATATTCAATGAGAACATGGCAGGCAGAGAAAAGCCGCTTATTTTCACCTTCCTTATACTGAGGGGAAGGGAACAGGACTTTTCGCAAACTATCGCTTGCTAAGATGAGAAAGGGCAATCTTTCAGCCAGCTTGCGGCAGAAAAAAGACTTGCCCGTGCCTGGCAAGCCACTGACCACTATAAGTGGCGGCTCTACCTGGGGTTGAGGTAAGCCATTAAGGTTTTGTCTTAATTTCTCTACATCCTCATCCAAGCCACCTGCCATAACATCACAATTATCACCGTGAGTCAGCTTATGTGTCAAGATGTCGCCCTCGTCCAGTGTCTTAGTGACACTTCTTTTTTGTCATTGCGAAGAGCGATAGCGACGAAGCAATCTCTAAGCAAGGTTATTCAGTCCAGCTGTGGCAGGCTCCAGCTCCGCAATGAGATTGCCACACCTTCGGCTCCCAATGACAGGGCGTGTGTCATTGTGTATTGAAGCCTCCCTATCCCGGGGATGACCGTCAGGCGCATCGCTCTACAAGCTTCGAGCTCGTATCGCTGCTATTTCGGCTGTTTTAAGGAATGCATTGACGACAACCGGGTCGAACTGAGTGCCAGCACAGCGCTTGACTTCGTCTATAGCTTCCGTGATGGGCAATGCTGACCGATATGGTCGGTCGGATATCATAGCATCAAAGGCATCGGCTACAGCTATGATTCTGGCTCCCAATGGTATGTCATTACCCGCTATAACCTGATGAAGTCTGCTGCCATCATAATGGTCGTGGTGATGCTCAATCATCTCGCTTATTTTCCCATTAACGACCGGCCGAACAATGTCGGCACCGACATGAGCGTGAATCATAATGTGCTCGTACTCTTCAGGTGTCAGTTTGTCGAGCTTATTCTGGACAAGCTGGTCAACTGCAATCTTCCCGACGTCGTGGAGTAAACTTCCCCAACGCAAGTCTTCCATATCCTGTGCGGATAGGCCAAGTTCATTGCCTAAAGCTAATGCTATCTCGGTCACCCGGCGGGAATGTCCACCAGTGTACTTGTCCTTAGCTTCGAGGGCGGATACCAGTGCCTCAATGGCGCCAAGGAAAACTTTTCTAATCTCTCCTGTCTGTTCCTCAACTTTTTCCTCCAGAAATTGCTGGTATTCCCTGATCTCGAGCTTTAAACGCCTTTTCTCGAGAGCTCTTTGGACGGCCAGGGAAACCTCCTCCAGGTTGAAAGGCTTGCAGAGGTAGTCATCAGCCCCCTGCTTCAGGCACTGAATAGCAACATTAATATCATTAACAGCCGTAGCCATAATAACCGCTGTGTCAGGGTGGACTGACTTTATTTCTGGGAGGAGTTCGATTCCTGATTTACCGGGCATCTTTATATCCAGAATAACCAGAGCAATCGGACTGGTTGCCAATGTGTTCATGGTTTGCTCAGCAGCATCCGCTTCCTCGCACTGGTAGCCTTCCCTTGATAATTTCTGGCGAAGGAGGTTCCTGATTGCAACTTCATCATCGACGATAAGTAATGTTTCTTGCTGGTCAGGCATACCCTCACTCCTTACCTGCCAAGATATTTTTGGCTATTATTTTTAGCTTCTTTTCATCTTTAACCATTAGAATGCTTTTTTCGTTGGTTTAGCTTGTTTTATAGTAAACTCTTAAAATGGGTGAGACTTTTAATGGGTATATCGATAAAAATGGTAGCTCCCTTACCCAATTGGCTCCTGATATATATCTGCCCGCCGTGATCGGTCACTATTCCGTGGCAGATGCTCAAACCAAGCCCGGTCCCCCTGCCCGCTTCCTTGGTGGTGAAGAATGGGTCGAATAACCGTCCCAGATTTTCCGGGGGGATACCCGGGCCGTCGTCAGCGATTGAAATCCTCACTTTACTGTTCTCTTTTTTCGTGGTGATGGTCAGAGTCCCCATGTTATGCGCCTCAATCATAAAATATTCAGCGTTGATAATTATGTTCATGAAAACCTGCTGCATCTGGAAATAGTCAACCATGATTTCGGGAAGGTTTGGGGCAAGATGTTTCTCGACATGTATATGGTTTACTTTGTGTTCATGAGCATGTAATACCAGCACGTCCTCAATAATGTTATTTATCTGGTTAGGCTCCTTCACTGGTGTGTGCTTTCTGGCAAATGTAAGGAGATTCTTCGTTACATTGACAGCCCGCTGAGCCTCGTTATAGATAAGCTTCACGTCCTCACGGATGTCGTCAGAGATATCCTTCTCCATAAGCAACTGGGAGAACCCGATGACGCTCGTGAGCGGGTTGTTAAGTTCGTGAGCGGTGCCGGCTGCCAGTTCGCCAATGGAGGCTAGCCGGTCAGCCATCATAAGCCGCTCATTTTGTTGCTTTTGCTCCGTAATGTCTCTGGTAATGTGTATAGTGCCGATGACCGCGCCTTCCTTATCGAAAATCGGTGATGTTGATTCCAGGAGGTATTTTCCCAGGTGGGATTCGTAGAACTCTGCCACCGCAGGTTTCCCAGTAGCCAGCGTCTGCTGGTGAGGACAGCCTGATATGGGTTTTTGCCCCTTGTGTAGCTCATAGCAGTGCCCGCCGATGATTTGACTGGGCTTCATGTTAAAAATGTTAGCAAATGCCTCGTTTGCCCGCAGAATCTTGAAGTTCCTGTCATGAATAGAGATAGCATCACTTATGGAATCAAAGGTCTTTCTCCATTCCTCGGCTGCGTGCTTTATCGCCTCCTCTGCCCGCTTGCGCTCGGTGATGTCGCTATATACGCCGTATGCGCCGACCAATTTGTCATTAAAACGAATGGGATAGGCGAGTATAGAAACATCTACCAGGCCACCATCTTTGCGTCTTCTCACCGATTCTTTCCGAACGACTTCTCCACCTAAAATCCTCTGAAGAGAATCGGACGCTTCCGGTACATCCACTTCAGGGATGGTGAGTTCGATAAGAGGCCGACCCTTGACTTCTTCATTAGAGTAGCCAAAAAGCACCTCAAATCCCCTATTTACTTGAATCGCCCTATCGTTCGTGTCCATCATGGCGATAGCATCGGGAGAGTTGTCAAACAGTTGCTGGAAGTAGGCTCTTTGAAGATTTATCGCTTCCTCCATCTCCTTGCGCTCGGTGATGTCTGTAAAAGAAGCTAAACCCGCTAATCTGCCCTCGTGCATGATCCTCGCACCATTCGCACTTATCCATATTTCTCTACCATCTTTGGTTATCATCCGAAGCTCGTGAGTTCGCCGCAAGTCCTGTTCAAAAAACTCATTCACAAGAAGCTCACGAACGCTCTCCCTGTCCTCCAGAGGAACGGAGTCAAGCGGATTTACTCCAATGACTTCCTTTGCAGAACTAAATCCGAGCATTTCCGCAGCGGCTTGATTAGCCATCATTACTTTCATAGTTTCAGCTTCAATAACAATCGTGCCGATGACTGCGCTATCGAACAAAGCTCTATAATTTTCCTCGCTTTGTCGCAGTGCCTCCTCTGCCCGCTTACGCTCGGTGATGTCTCTGACAAAAACCGAGATGCCGCCTCTGGAGGGATAAGCGCCGATCTCAAAGATGTAGTGCCTACCGTCCATATCAAATTCGTTCACAAAAGTCTGGGACTGCTGAGCCTTCAGCACCGCACGGTACACCTTTTCCGCTCTTCTCGTTCCAAGCGTGTCCGGGAAAACCTCCGGGAGGGATTTCCCAAGCGCATCCTCCGCCCGAACTCCTGTCAGAATTTCCGATGCCTTGTTCCAATAGGTATATCTCAGATGCTCGTCCATTGCGAAAAAGACCTCGGTGATGCTGTCGGCAAGCTCCCTGTAACTCTCTTCGCTATTTTTTAGCGCCTCTTCTGCCCGCTTGCGCTCGGTGACGTCCCGTTGAATGCAGAAGATCAGCTTCTGCCCCCCATACATGATCCCACTGATACTGATATCAACGTCAATGACCGAACCATCCTTGCGAGTGTGCTTCGTATCTAAGTGTAGACCCTTCTCGTCAATATTCCGTCCCATCTCCAGTATTTTCTCGGGTGGAAAAATTTTATCCCAGTCCCAGGTGTGCAGCTCACAGACTTCCTCAAGGGTATAGCCCAGCATCTCGGCAAAGCGCTGGTTGGCCTCTACTACCCTGGCGTCGACATCAAGGACGACTATCCCGTCCAGGGACTTGTCGACCAGGAGACGACGCCGGGTCAATTCATCAGCCAGCGCCTGCTCCTGCTTCTTGCGCTCGGTGATATCCCTGATAATCTCAAGGCAGGAAACAATCTTTCCCTTAGCGTCTCTAATAGGGTTAGCCGTAGGCTCCCAGAAGGCAACCTTATCCCAAGGTAATGTTACCTCCTTCTCCACCCTGTGGGATTTACCATCTCTAAATGCCATTGCCAGCGGACAGACATCGCACACCTTACCTTTATGGGCGTAGGCCCGGTAGCATTTCTCTCCCACGTGGTCACCAAGAATTTTCTTCAGCGACTCATTCTGATAAATGATGTTATAACCCCTATCCTGGATGGTGAGGCCGTCTTCCATGGCATCTATTAGTGATTGCAGCTTATTCTTCTCAGCTTGAAGCGTCTCATCTGCCCGCTTGCGCTCGGTAATGTCCCTGCCAATCTCAAGGCAGGAAACAATCTCTCCACGGGCATCTCTAATGGGATTAGCCGTATTCTCCCAGAATGTAACCTCCCCCGAGGTTACCGTCCTCCTCTCCGCAGTGTGTGACTTACCATCCTTAAATGCCTTTTCTACCGGGCACCCCTCACAAATCTTTTCTCTACCTTCATAGACGCGGTAGCATTTCTCCCCCAGGTGGTCACCAAAAATCGTCCTCTGCAGCCTACCTTGATAAATAATGTTATAGTCCCTATTCTGGATGGTGAGACCATCTTCCATGGCGTCCACTAGTGATTGCAGCTTATTCTTCTCGGCTTGAAGTGCCTCCTCTGCCCGCTTGCGCTCGGTGATGTCTCTGACAATGGTGATGTGACCAACGAGATTGCCCGAAGCATCCTTTAGCACATTGGTACTTAACTCACCGGGAAATTCAGAACCATCTGCCCTGAGCAGAGTGCATTCGACTTGTCTAATTGCTTCCTGTTTTATAATTTTCTTCATGTCGGCTGCTACTCTCTCGTGGTCGCGGGGAGCAACCAGTTCAAAGGCACTTTTCCCTCGAAGCTTATCCTTGGAACTGAAGCCGTGCATCTCCGCCATTCTTTGGTTTACCTCGATGATGATACCTTTCAAATTAATAACTGATATCCCATCGGTGACCGATTCAAACATTTTCCGTAACTTTTCTTCCGAATCCCGCAGTGCTTCCTCCACCTGCTTGCGCCCCTGTTCCTGTTCCATGCTGTGCAGGGCAAAAGCGATATCTCCGGCAATCTCTTCAAGCAGGTCGTGTTCTTCCTTTTCCGCAGCTCTGCCAGGCGGGATAGAAACAGCCATTAGCCCGTACACCTTACCGCCGTATTCCAACCTGACGCTCATGGCACCTCTGCCAGTATCCTCTTTTGCCACAGGACAATCCTCACACTCCGACGATACGTCTTTCATCACCAAAACGCCCGGTTTCTCCAGCACCTTACACCCACAATGCGTCAACTCTCCACGCTTGAGCCTCTCCATAAGTTGCAAGAAACTCTTGCCCAGGCCAGCTTCAGCAGCAGTTACCAGCTTGCCCGACTCGTCCAGAAGGGCAATCCAGGCGCTGTAATAACCGCGAGTCTTGACAAAGGTATCACAGGCACCTTTGAGCAGGCTGTCGCGGTCGGTACCCCTGGCGATAAGCTGGTTGATGTTGCGTATGGCCTGAAGCACCAGGTTGAGATGCTGCACTTTCTCCTCCACCTGCTTGCGCTCGGTGATATCCATGAAGTCCCCCAGAGTTGCCCGTCTCTTAAGGTACTGGACGGAGACAACTGACTCCATTACCCACTTAATGCTGTCGTTCTTGTGGGTGACCCTGAATTGGTATGGCAGGGTGAGTTCTCCCTTCAGCATCTTTATGGCATTTTCTCTGACCCTCTCCTTGTCTTCGGGAACGACAAAGTCTAAAGCATCTCTGCCCATTAGTTCGTCTTCGGTATAGCCGGTGATACTCTGGAAGGTGGGGTTGGTATAGCAAAACCTTCCATCCTGTACGATGTAAAGTCCAACTGGCGATTTATTAGCTAGAGTCTCGAGTAAGTTTTCTGTCTCCGTTTCTTTGACCGCTAATCTCATGTATCCTCTCGCTTATTTTTCCCGACTTATTGCCGTAACATAGCTGGTCTTCGCTCTAATGATCTCCAACTGAGCTGGGGTGAATAGTCTCCAGCCCCGCCAGTCCCGGTACTCGACGTCGGAAAATATCCCTTCTTTTAACCACCTGAAGAGGGTATTTCTACTGATGCCGATCATCCGGCAAACCTCGGCTGTCCTGTAATAGGTCTGGTCATTAATAACAACGGGCATATTTTCCTCTCCTAAAACTACTCAACTATGCCATACTATATTATTAATATACTATGACTCGTGCTTTGGAGAGTGTCAATCACC
>Ga0315539_1000025_pt1 | contig 96450 bp, 95 predicted proteins | sample SalMarSW160150MG_FD_203097 | JGI IMG/M metagenome (GOLD analysis project Ga0315539, IMG submission 203097) | Salt marsh sediment microbial communities from the Plum Island Ecosystem LTER, Massachusetts, United States - Salt Marsh Sediment SW1601-150 ...
CACTGAGCTAACCGCCCATGGCACGCCTGGCGGGATTTGAACCCGCGACCTCAGCCTCCGCAGGGCTGCGCTCTATCCAGCTGAGCTACAGGCGCATATACACCCCGAAAAGTCCCTCGCTTTGCTCAGTGTACTTTTCGGGGACCCCATCCAATTGGTGCCGAAGGAGGGATTTGAACCCTCACGTCCTTAAGGACACTACGCCCTGAACGTAGCGCGTCTGCCATTCCGCCACTTCGGCATCTAATCCCCCGTCTAAAATTCTCTCTTCCCCAGGGAGACAAAAATAACTGCCAATAACCCCAATAGATTGAGGGGAATAAGGGCACATATAGCCCCGGCTAAGGACAGGCCAAAACTTTTCCTTCTTATAGCCGAGACGCCACCCACAATGGCTATTATACCGAGAACAAGAAGAACGCCCCCCATAATCATCAGCCAAATTGGGACGACAGTCCAACTATACTCATGCCATGCGCCTGGAACGCCTGACAAGAATGAAGAAAGCCACAGCCTGAGCGGTATGCTGAGGCTTACTAAAGCCACCATCATCCCTCCACCAATTACCTCAAATGCCCCAACTATGATGCTTAGGATTCCCCCAGCGCTGAGTAATCCTCCTCTACCTTCTTCCATTTGTTGACCTCCTTTTATTAGAGTTTATGGTGGGCAGTACTGGACTTGAACCAGTGACCTCTTGCGTGTGAAGCAAGCGCTCTTACCACTGAGCTAACCGCCCATAATTTCACATCTATTAAGATATATTAACTTTACCATACACGCAAGATGCATCGCAATTAAATAACTACACCTATTTGATAACTCAACTTCCGACACCAGAACAGCCATTCACAGGATTGTAAATCAAGCGACCCGCCATCGCTCCCTCGCTTTGCCTCAGAATACCATCAAAAGCATTGCAGAGCCCATACAAGCATCATCATTCACTATATCCATGTTTTTCCCCACCAGTCCATTCCCAAAACTTCATTTTCTCCATTCATGTGACTAAATAATCGTGGAGGGGATATTTCATTCTCAGCCGAGCCAGGAACAGAGAGCATTTATGAAATGCTTAAATCAGTAGCGTTTAGCTTGCCGTGCAGGTTTTACATTGCCCCGATAATCAGGAGCGGTGATGTTGAATACCAGGCTTATCATTGGGTCCACCATTCGTGAACTGATTCTTGTTTCAATCTCGTCTAAAGAGAGACATGTAGTGACTACCATTGGCAACCTGGCATTATACCTGTAATTAATCAATTGATAGAGCTTCTCCTGAGCCCAGGGCGTGGCCGATTGCTCCCCGAAGTCATCGAGTATCAGCAGGGGAACTTCTTTGATTCGCTCCGAAAATTCGTCATAGGATATTTTGCTATCTGGACTGAATGTAGAACGTAAATGGTCAAGAAGATCGGGAACAACCACAAAGAAGACTGGTTTTCCTTGCGCCAGCTGATAATTAGCGATAGCTGCTGCCAGATGAGTCTTACCACAGCCATTAACGCCTTGAAATATTAGCCAACCCTCTGGTGAGCGAGCGAATTCTACTGCTAAGTTGAAAGCCTGACGCAAATTTTGCCGCTGTTCCAGGGGAAGTTCCATCCTCTTGTGGTCAAAATTATCAAAGGTCATATTTCGTAATAGCTCTAAATTTAAGCCACCCTGGGATTCCAAGGGCGATGCCGGTTCAATCGTCCATACCTGGCAGAATTCATTATCGGCAAGATGGCCGCGTAAGCGTTCATCCATTCTTTCCAGCGGTATATCGGTGATGATTACCGTAGCCAGCCTGGTATTGAAGCGATGATGAAGGAGTTGCTCTAGCTTCTCTTTAGCCCAGTTAGTAGCGCTCCCCAGAGTAAGGTCATCAAGCACTAATAGAGGCACATTCTTCACTCGCTCAAACAGCTCGTCATAAGTTGTGTCACTTGTGGGGCTGAAAGCTGAGCGGAGGTGGTCAAGGAGGTCAGCAGCACCGATGTAAAATACAGGCTCCCCTAAGCTCAGACGGTGATTGGCAATAGCACAGGCCAGATGTGTTTTACCAGAACCGCTGGGACCTAAAAATACCAGCCAACCCTCGGGATTATCAGCAAAGGCTTTGGCAGCCTGGTAAACCTGAGCAAAGTGCTCCTGGGATTCTTCGCTTCGCTCAGAACGACGGGTAGGTTTTCCCTTAGGAGATAAATTGACAAAGGTAAGCTGCGACAGGTAACCCAAATTGCTGTATTTCTCAAGGTATTCTGTTTTTTTCTTTCTCAGCTCCCCTTTACTGCATTGGCAGGGTACCACCAAGCTGAAATCGACTTTTCCTGAATCTAGAGCAGGGTGAACAAAGCCCGCCCCTTTGCAAATAGGGCAGATTTCACCCGCGTCTTCCTCTATCGAGGGAGGGGGAACTTTACCTTTTGACGAGGTGTCCATACCGGCCCTTGATGTATTTGTCCGGGCCATCCTTTTTAATGTCTCTCCTATGCTCTCCACTGTCCTTACCCTCGTTAGCCCATCTTTCCAGGATGCGGGCGATATATTTCCAGCTGCGTTTATTCAGCGTAACTGCTTCCTTAAAGGCTTCTTCAATCCACTGGGGTGGATAAAGCTTGTCTGCTTCCTTAAGTTCTTCAGCAATCATGGGCGTTATTATGCCGATATTCTGCTCGTAGAGAGCGAAGATGTTGACATCCGATGGCTGGCGGCTATCAGCGGTCAGAGTGTAAACATCTTCGAGCACTCCATTTATATTTAAGGTCGAGTGTAATAGAGCACCATGCTCTACAGCCGATTTCAAAGCCTGGCGGAGTGTCCTCTCGCCCATCGTAGACATCAGTTCATAGGATCGCAATTCCTTATAAGTGACAAAATAGGGACGCTCCTGTTTTTGCAGGATAAGATAAGCCGTATATAACACTATCTTAAGTTCAGCCAGGTCTTGAATTTTAGGCACCTCCTGGGTAAAGAAAGAGTCATGCAAGGAGATAAAACTTGTTTTCCTTTGAGAGCTTAATAATTGCCGGTCAGGCATCTTTTAACCCTTAACTAACCCCAAAAAGTCTTAGGACTTTTTGGGGAACCCTAGATAAATCTTATTTTAAATCAAACGGGGTCTTCACGAAAATCACAAGATTTTCGTGGGTGGTTTAAGAGGCAGAAATCAGCTCAGCCTCTAAATTATCAAATTTGACAACCCTTTCCAGGAAGCGCAGCTTTCTTTGTCCTAAAGGACCGTTGCGGTGTTTGGCTATGATAATATCGGCGATGCCACGGGGATAAGGTTCCGTTTCAATATCATGCACCTTGCTCCAATCTTCAGGAAAATAATTCAGATCTTCCCGGTGAATGAAAATGACCACGTCAGCATCCTGCTCAATGCTGCCAGATTCGCGCAGGTCAGAAAGCTGAGGTATATGGGAGGGACGCGCTTCGATGGCCCGACTCAGTTGCGATAGGGCTAAGACAGGCACATTCAGTTCCCGGGCTAGGGTTTTTAGGGCACGAGTTATGTTACTGAGTTCTTGGACTCGGGTTTCATTTTTGCCATCGCCCTGTATCAGTTGCAGATAGTCGATGATAATCAGGTCGATGCCGCGTTCGAAGTGAAGTCGCCGCGCATTGCTCCTGATATCTGCCACCCGAAGCTTAGGTGAATCATCAACATAAATCGGCGCCTCGGATAAGACGCCGCTGGCTTCCATGATTTTTATCTCATCCTTCTCACTAAAGCGCCCAAGACGAACCTTTCCAGAATCCACCCCGGATTCACTGGCTAGAAGTCTCTGTACCACTGCCTCTCGGGACATCTCCAAACTGAACAGCGCAATACAGGCCTTCTGGTTAATAGAGGCATTTCTGGCAACATTTAGGGCCAAGCTGGTCTTACCCAGACTAGTCTTGGCGGCTAAAACGATTAAGTCAGTCCTCTGTAATCCTCCTAAAAAATCATCTAAGGCAGTAAAACCAGTTAGAATATGAGGTATTTCCCCTGTCCTAAGCGTAGTAGATGGCCCAGCTTTGTCAAAATATTGACCGAGAACCTCGCGAATCGGAACAAGGCCTCGAAGCCCCTGCCTAGCTCTCACTTTAAACAGGATATCTTCAGCGTCGTTGAGGCTAGCCTCAACATCTGGGCTGGTTTCGTAGCCAAGAGCCTCGATTTGGGCGGCGGCGGCGATTAGTCGCCGCATTACTGCTGTATTGGATACTATTTGAGCATAATACTCAACATGGAGGGATGTGGGTACATTACTTATTAAATGGCTTAAGAAGGCAGCACCACCAATTTGCTCCAGCTTGTCCTGACGCATTAGCTCATGAGCCACTGTAATCTGATTTATGACTTCATTAGGACGTTGATAAAGAGAGAAACAAGCCTGGTAGATTACCCGATTTGTTTCTGAAAAAAAATCCTCGGACTTGAGGGAAACGGCAACTTTCAATATAGCATCAGGGTCAATAAGCAGAGACCCGATTACTGCCTCCTCAGCTTCAATATCATGCGGTGGTAATTTTTCCTCTGCCATGCCTAATCCTTCTCCTTCTCCTTCTCCTTCTCCTTCTCCTTCTCCTTCTCCTTCTTTTTCTCTGTTTTTTTCTCCGCCTTTTTCTCTGCCTTCTTCTCCGCCTTTTTCTCTGCCTTCTTCTCTGGCTTTTTCTCTGTCTTCTTCTCTTTCTTCTCTGGCTTTTTCTCTGTCTCTTTCTCTGCTTTTTTCTCTGCCTCCTTCTCTGGCTTCTTCTCTGCCTTCTTCTCTGCCTTTTTCTCTTTCTCCTCTTCGATAACCACTGTAATTTGCGGATTAATGTCGCTGGCTAACTTAACGGATACTTCATAGCTACCTGTTTTGCGTAAAGATTTTTCTATGTCTATCTTCTTTTTATCAATAGGAGAACCTATGGCCCGACTTAATTCTTCAGCTACATCGGCAGCAGTAATAGAGCCAAACAGGCGTTCTCCGGTACCCATGCGAGCTTTAAAACGAATTTCCTTTCCCTCAATTTGCTGAGCCAGTTCAACTAGTTTATCCCGGTCAATACTTTCCTCAAGCTTCTCCTTCTCCAGACTGGATTCCACTTGTTTAATGACCGTGGGGGTGGCTACCAAAGCTAAACCCCGAGGCAAAAGGAAATGCCTCGCATAACCTTTGCTTACCTCCTTTATCTCTCCAGCTTTCCCCTTTCCGGGAAGGTCTTCTAGCAAAACAACTTTCATAAATTCCTCACTTCGCTCAGAATGACAGAAATCTCTCTGTTGATATGGCAACAGTAGCGCCATCTCCAGCAGCAGTTATCGCCTGCCTGGCTGAATTATGGCGGACATCTCCAGCAGCAAATATTCCTGGAATCTTCGTTTCCATGAGTTTATTGGTGATTATGTAGCCCCCTTCGTCCAAAGGCAACAATCCCCGCCACTGAGCACTATTGGGCTCCGAGCCGATAGCCACAAAAACACCAGCCAGCTCTAATTTTGATATTTTATCATTTTTGGTGTTTTTTAGCATGAGCTGCTTAACTATCCCTTCACCTTCAATTTGGGTTACCACAGTATCCCAAATAAACTCTATCTTTGATTCACTCATAGCTCGAAAATTCAACCTGCAGCAGCTCCCTCCCAGAGGTCACAGCGTCCCCCCCATCTAGCCAGAACCTTGCCATTCACAGAGATTTGAGCAATCTCGCATAAGTTGGGGCAAGCTTTACAGATAAAAGAGGAAACTGTGAAGTCTGTGTGGCTAACCTCAAATCCCTTGAAATTCGTCTCATGGCTTTCGCCTCCGATTTCTTCGCGCAGCAAGAGAGCAGTTCCGATAGCACCCATGAGTTCATGGTGAGGGGGAACGAGAACCTCGACATCCAGAGCTTCTTCGAGCGCCTTAATTATTCCTTGATTGAAGGCAACGCCGCCCTGAAATACGACTGGAGGTAAGATTTCCTTACCCAAAGCCACGTTATTAAGATAGTTTCGCACTAAAGCTTGACATAAGCCGTAAACGATGTCTTCGGTTTTATGCCCAATTTGTTGCTTATGAATCATGTCCGACTCAGCAAAAACAGTACACCGTCCAGCAATGCGTACCGGGGCCTTGCTTTTTAAAGCTCGTCCCCCAAACTCTTCGATGTCTATGTTTAACCTCGAGGCCTGGTGCTCAAGAAAACTGCCAGTACCAGCAGCACACACTGTGTTCATACCAAAATCGACAACTACGCCATCGCGAATTAAAATGATTTTGCTATCCTGTCCTCCGATTTCAACGATAGTTTGTACTTCAGGGACGTAATGCATAGCAGCAACAGCATGGCTGGTAATCTCATTTTTTATTAAATCGGCACCCAGAACAACGCCAGCAAGATAACGAGCACTTCCCGTGGTAGCTACCCCGCAAATTTCAGCCTGAGGCGGCATTTGCTTTCTTATATCCTCCAAGCCCTTCTGAATGATACTGATCGGTCTGCCTTGAGTTCGTAAGTAAGTATAGGCTCTAAGCTGGTCCTGCTCATCAAGCAGAGCCAGTTTGGTAGTAACTGAGCCAACATCAGCGCCAAGATAGGTTTTCACTTTCTCCTTCTTTTCCTTCTAAACTTCAGCAAATCGACGAAAGCCTCAAGCCTGGTTATCATCCCCGGCCTGGCCATCTGCTCGTCGTAAAGGACAGTAAGCACAGGGATATCCTCTTTAGTCGAGGGCATAATATTCTGAGCCACTATCTCAGGCATACATGTGAAAGGTGCCAGGTGAATTACGCCATCATATCCCTCCCGGCCATAAACCACCTTCTCACCCACTGATTCCCAGCCATCGCCACCAACGTCACGCTTAAGATAGGGCATAGCTGCCTCATGAACCTCTTTCCACTCATTTATGCCTAAATAGTTGAGAAACAGGCCATATTTGACCCAGCGGGAAAGGCTCATAGTGCGCTTTACTTCCGCACCTAATTTGCCCAATTCCATTTCTATATCCATATTGGCGAATGGGTCGAGAACAACGAAAACTTCACCGACAATGCTCACCTTAACCGGGTCAGCAGTTGGGTCTTTGGGCACCTGATTTAGCTTTTTAATATATTTCTTAGTGGCATTTTTAACCTCCCTGACTGTCCTGGCCTCGCCGATAGCCTTAACAGCTTCTCGGTAAGTTTGGGTAGTCTTTCCCTTCTCAAGTTCCACCGCCCGCACTTTGTGAACCACTTTCTCTATTCTGTCTAAAGCAAATAGTTTTTCCATGGCAAAGTGAAAGGCCGAAATAATTTTGTGCCAGGGGGCATCGTTAGTCAGATCCTTCATAAGGCGCATGATGCTTCTAAATTTATGCTGAGATACGTCGAGGGTAAGGAAGTGAGCATCATACCCTAAGTCACGTATGATTTGTTCCTGTCCTTTAACGTAGTAGCCCAATCGGCACACGCCAGTGCCTCTGGCATGAACCAGAGTATCGGCTCCCAATTCGCAGGCCTCGATTAAGTTGCCCAAGGTAAGCTTGAAGGGCAAACAGGCTTCCACTGGCGAATATTTGACCCCAAGGTCTAAGGTTCGATGACTGGTTGGAGGTGGGACTATTAGCTCGCTCTCCCCATTGTCTAGTTTTTGAACCAGCGCCTCGGCTATTATGTAGCCATGTCCACAATGGGGTATCCCTATGCGCATACCCTTCTCCTCCTTTTGACCATATCGAGAAAAGCCTCCAACCGAGTTATTAATCCCCCATCACTTGTGTGCTCATCCAAACTGAGGTGTAAAAAAGGGGTTTTGAACTCGCTTGCTCGATGCCGCACCATCTCTATCATCATGGAGTCGGGGCCACAACCAAAAACAGCTACACTAATTATACCATCAACTTTTGCCTCTAGATAGTGTTCACCGGCACCAATTATATCGGCTTCGAAAGACCAGTGCGGGGCGCCTCCCAACTTTGTCATAGCGATATCGAGTGCTTCCTGCTCTGCCATCTCCGGAGTAAATACTCTAACTCCCATCGCTTGCAGTCGAGAAATGAGTCGATGGTTGATATGGTCGTCATAGATAACATATTGATGCCCGATAACGGCAACAGACAAACCAGGAGATATATCAGGCTCCAAATATGATTTGTCCTCATCCCTGTGCATCTCATCCAGAGCTTGAATGGGTGTGATTTCTCTATCGGACATTTCCTTTCGGTAGGCTAAATGGGCTTTCTCTGCTTGCTCGACAGCTTTTTTAATCTTGCTTTTGTCAGAGCTAAAATGACGTCCTAAACTATATATGGCTTGATATAAGCTGCGGCGCCCTTTATTCAAATCGATCTCCGGGTCGAGAATGGGGGGACACTCTGGCACTAAGGCCCTGGTCATATCCGGCAAGCCGATGAATTTGGAGCAATAGTAAGCTTTCTGCCCCAGGCTGCGCAGCGCTGGAATAAACATATAGTCACATTTATCTGCCAGGGAAATAACATGTCCGAAGAAGAGCTTCACCGGCAAACAAGTCTCAGCAACCGCCCGGGCATTTCCTGCGGTAAGGATAGCTTTGTTAGTTGGCGGTGATACCACCGTTTCTGCACCCAGGGCTTCAAAAAATGCTTTCCACCCAGGGTAATATTGATAATAAGATAAGGCTCTGGGAATGCCTACCCTAACCATTTTAGAATTCCTGCTTAATCCTATCAAGCATTCCTGGTTGGAGGATATCAGCCACAGTCATAGCCATTGCCTTGGCTGCATCCATTAAGCCTTCGTGTCCTGCTTCAGAGGCGGCTGCGGAGGCAAACTCCTGTGTATGTATGAACACCTCAGGCGAAGCTATGGCTATCGTAGGATGTATGCTTGGTACCACTTGACTGACGTTTCCCATATCTGTGCTGCCAAAGCCAAAACGAGGGTCAAAGGCTTCGACATGTCTTCCCAGCGATTCTAGATTTTGCTTGAATAGCTCGGCGAAAGTCGCATTGTTTTTCATCGGAGCATAAGCCCTGTCTCTCCAGCGATACTCTAATCGTGCCCCGCTGGCTACAGATGCTCCTGTAAAACAGTTTAAAACCTTATCCTTCAACTCAGCAAGATACTCATTATCGGGAGCACGTATCAAAAACACAGCAGCACTATGAGCAGGCACTACGTTAGGGGCTTCACCTCCATCAGTGATTATGCCATGGATGCGCGCTTCACTCCTTATGTGTTGGCGCAATGAATTTATAGAAGTGAAAGCTAAAATCATAGATTCAAGGGCATTTATACCCTCGTAAGGTTGGGCAGCGGCGTGGGCTGGCCGGCCAAAAAATTCCACCTCCAGGGAGCTACAGGAAAGTGCCTGTATGGTTACCATGTTGCGCACATCTGGATGTACAATCATAGCCACGTCTATTTCCCTAAAGACTCCCGCTTTCACCATGTCTATCTTGCCACCGAAGACTTCCTCTCCAGGAGTGCCCAGAACCACAATGCTGCCTCCTAACTGGTCAATTATAGACTTACTACCCACAGCAGCCCCGATTGCTGAAGCAGCTATTATATTATGCCCACAACCATGCCCTATCTTTGGCAAAGCATCATATTCAGCAAGCAAGGCAACTCTCGGGCTCCCCTGGCCATATGTCGCCCGAAAGGCTGTAGCCAAGCCGGCAATGCCTCGTTCTACATAAAATCCATTATCTTCAAGATAGCCAGTAAGCCAAGCCGACGCCTTTTCCTCCTCAAAGCCCAACTCAGGGTTATCATGGATAAACAGGCTCAACTGGATAAGTTGCTGCCTTTGTAATTCGACGCTATCTTTTACCTTCGGCTTCAGTTTTCCTATCTCCAAGGTGGTTTATCAATTCCTCCTATCAATCCGAGCCTTCCGCTCAGGTGATAAAATAACCGTTTCCTGTTTCCGATACTTGAACCTCTTACGGATAGTTATTATACTTTGTGCTTGACCTAAATTTCTAGGCTATGACAAATGGAAAGAGAACCTCTGAGAACTTTGATAAATGTCGCTCAGCTGCTGAAAGGTCCCATCGGCTCTAGTCAAAGCCATGATATAAGTGGGACAATTGGTGAGGAAGTTGAAGGCTTTCTTGAAGGAAAGGCGAAGTTGATTCATAGCAGTCGGGGAGTTTTAGTCCAGTGTAAATTAAATGCTGAAGTAAAACTCATATGTAGCCGCTGCCTCAATACATTCTTATGCCCCATAAGCTTCACCGCGGAAGAAGAATTTCTTCCGATATCCGATGTGTCTGGTGATGTAGCACACTCTTTGCCGGAACAATCAGAAGGGTTCACCATTGATAATAAAAATATACTTGACCTGAGCGAGCTAATACGGCAATATATGTTGTTAAATTTGCCCATGAAACCACTATGTCGACCTGACTGTCCAGGGATAAAGGAGGCGAATTCACATGGCACTACCTAAGAAAAAAACTGCCAAATCTCGCCAGGGGAAAAGGCGCAGCCACCTTAAACTAACTCCGCCTGCCACGGATGTGTGCCCACATTGTCACAGTCCTAAGCTACCTCACCATGTTTGCCCTAACTGTGGCTGGTACAATGATAGAGAAGTAATTGAGGTCAAACCCGCCAAGAAATAGTTCGCATGGCTGAGTTACCCAAGGTAGCTTATGTTTTCCCAGGGCAGGGCTCCCAAAGCACTGGTATGGGATTGGACCTGTACAACAGCTACCCTTCAGCCAAGGAAGTCTTTGCTGAAGCTGATGCTTCTTTAGGCTTTTCCCTCTCCCGTTTATGCTTTGAAGGTCCAGAGGAGGAATTGAAAAAGACGCATAACGTCCAACCAACAATACTAGTCGTCAGCATCGCCTGCCTTAAAGCGCTTGAAGAGGCCGCCATAGCTAATTTCCCCTCCCCCGCTTTTGTTGCTGGACATAGTTTAGGCGAATATACTGCTCTGGTTGCTGCTGGTGTGCTGGGCTTAACTGATGCTGTTTTGCTTGTCAGTGAAAGAGGGAGATTAATGTATGAAGCTGGGCTAAAAAATCCCGGGAGCATGCTAGCTGTAATAGGGCTTGATGAAGAAACAGTTAAAGATATAAGCTTTCATAGTGGAACCGAAATTTCCAACATAAACTGTCCTGGACAGATTGTAGTCAGTGGTGCCGCCCAAGCTCTGGCTGAAGCTGATAAATTAGCCAGGACAAGAGGTGCTCGCGCTCTTAGACCTCTAAAGGTTAGCGGAGCTTTTCATTCTGCCTTAATGGAGCCAGTCCTAGCTGAATTCAGTAGAATCGTCTCGAACTTTAGCTTTCAACCACCAGTTATTCCTGTAATATCGAATGTGACCGCCCGGCCGTTAACCGATGTTGATTCGATAAAAGAAGAGCTGGTGAAGCAGCTTCGTAATTGCATTCAATGGCAAGGATCGGTGGAATATATGATGCACAGTGGGGTCACCACCTTTTATGAGATAGGTCCCGGGAGAGTGCTGACCGGTTTAATCAGGCGAATCAATTCCGAGCTCCAGATATTTAATATATCAGGAGTTGAGGATATAACGCAGCTAGCATACAACGAGGGGCCAACTAACTAATGACCGGCACTAGGCGAAAGGCAAGAATCGCTGCCCTCCAGGCACTTTATGAGCTTGATTGCACAAAACACAAGGTGGAGGAGGTTTTAGCTCGCTTAAGAGCCGGGGAAAAGCTGCCCCAAGAAGCGCTTATCTTCAGTGAAGAGCTTGTGAAAGGAGTGCTACAGCATAAATCTGAGCTTGATGCTCTCATTAAAAAGTTTGCTCCAGCCTTTCCCCCAGAACAAATGGCGGTCATTGATAGAAATATTTTGCGCCTCGCTATTTTCGAAATTTTATTTAATGATAAAACTCCCATCAAGGTAGCTATAAATGAGGCTATAGAGTTAGCCAAGGGATTCGGAAGCGATTCTTCCCCCCGATTAATCAACGGAGTATTGGGCTCAATAACAACAGAACGTGGTGTAGAACGATAAAGCCACCCTGAGAGATGTGAGAGCCTTGTCTGCTCTCCAGTAAGTTCTTGACCGGGGGTGATGTACCACAAAGGGTAAATTTTCTTGACAATATATTCTCCTCGAGTGTAAAATTATTATACAATGGCTAGCATGGAGATTCAACAAACACAATCCTTGCAGGCACGGCAAGAGTTCAAATTGATAATGCGACTGGAACAGGCTGGTTTACTGGAAATGCCTGAAGAGGAGTTCAACAGGCTTACCGCTGAGGTAGAAAGCAGCCCATTGTTTAAAAAGTTATATCGGAAGGAGAGAATAATTCACTATCAGAGATATCCTAAGACGGATCTTTCTCCTCGCTTTTATCAGCTTAATGAAGAGATTGCCGCTGGGACAGGCACTATTGATATAGAATCCCTTATATCTAACAAAGAGGATGTAATTCGTCTGATAAAGAAAATAGGGAGGGAGAATTTTAAGCGATATTTCTTATATCATGAACCAGAAGTAAGTGCAGAGGAGGTTGCTCAAGAGTGCAATTTGGAGCTTGCAGAGGTGGAGAGGATAAACAGCCTCATTAACGAATTCTCCATTATGAGCGAGTTTTACAACCCTTCTGCTCTTAGTTCAGAACATGGGATTCACTACTCCAGGGTCGCTTCGATAGAAAGGGGGGTTGAGGGTTTTATTATCGGCTATCTCTCACCTTCTTATGCTCGGGGAAGATATTCAATTGATTATGAGAGATTTGAGGAATTGAGAGGAAGTGGAGCTATCACTGGGGCTGAGTTAAAGGAAATCAGACAGCTATTTAAAAGGCTAGAGCTAATCAATAGCCGTAAGGACACGATGACTCGGATATTGCAAGGAATTGTGGAAAAACAGTCACCCTATTTCGAATCCGGTAATGGCAAAGCTGTCCTGCCATTTAGCCAGAAAGAGCTAGCTGAAAGGATTGAGCTTGTTCCGAGCTCAATTAGCCGCGCCATTAGCGGCAAAAGCCTTGAGACGCCCTGGGGTGAAGAGAAGACTCTTAAGGATTTCTTTCCTCGGCCGAGAATGTTTAGGAGGGAACTGGTCAGGCAGCTTCTTGAAACAGGGGAGGAATTCCCCTCTGATGAAGCGATTAAAGCAAAACTTGAAAATACATTTGGCGTTTCTATTTCCCGTCGCTCAATAGCAAATTTAAGGAAGGAGTTGAAATTCCCACCAGCTTGGAAGAGAAAACAAGCTTTGCTTCAGCAGAGGAAACTATGACTGATCATCCCACTCCAGAGAGTACATGGCAACGCTGGAAGGACAGCATTGCAATGAAAACCATTAAATGGTTACCGGAGAACCAGGTGTCTAGGGGTGTGCGAAGCCCCCACTTCTGGATAATCGTTGCGCTAATGGCAGTTCTTACACTCGTTTACTATGCAGGGTATACACTGCTAGCCCAATTCAGCAGCTTTTTCACCGATGCTTTTCCTCATGATTTGCATCGGACTCTGTTTTTAATCCCCATAATCTACGCTGCTCTAACCTTCAGAGTGCGGGGGGCCCTTGGGGCTTCGCTTGTTTTCTTGTGTGTTGTGTTGCCACGTACCTTTTACTCCCCATATACTGACCCGCTAGTCAGGCCGCTTCTCTTTGTCCTGTTTACTGCTTTCCTCGGGGTATTAACTGCGATGTTGATAGACGGAGTTGAGAAAGAAGAAAGGGCTCACGTCGAGCTAAATATAGCTCACCAAGAGCTTAGCACTTATGTTCAGCAGCTAAAGGAAAGCCAGGAGCAACTCATCCAGGCTGAAAAGCTGACCTCCCTGGGCCAGATGGCCGCCTCCATCGCTCACGAAATCAATAATCCTCTGGCCGGTGTCCTGGTCTACACAAGATTGCTATCAAAGAAATTAACTGAGGATACTGCTAGGAAGGAGGAATCCTTAGATTACCTTGCCAAGATGGAATCAGAGGTGAGTCGTTGCTCAAGGATAATCCGAAACCTCCTGGATTTTGCTCGGCAGACAGAGCCGATGTTGAGGCTTGTGGACATCAACCAGATTATAGAACAGGTCTTGGCCATGGTAGGCCATCAAGCTCAACTTCAAAACGTTGAGGTTGTGAAAGAGTTTAGCCCATCCTTGCCTAAGGTCATGGCTGACTTCGACCAGCTTCAGCAGATATTTACCAACCTCACCCTTAATGCTATCCAGGCAATGCCTGATGGGGGCAGGCTGACCATTCGCAGCTCAGCGGTGGATGGTGAGGTCAGGATCGATGTCCAAGATACAGGCTGTGGTATATCAAAAGAGAACATGGGCAAACTTTTCACCCCTTTCTTCACCACCAAGGCAAAAGGCAAGGGTGTAGGGTTAGGATTAGCTGTAGTTCATGGGATTATTGAGAGGCACAAGGGAAGAATCAAAGTACAAAGTGAGGTGGGGAAGGGAACCACCTTCAGCGTCTACTTGGGAGGCCACGACGATGAAAAGGGTTAAAATACTGGTGGTTGATGATGAGGCTATTGTCCGCGAGTCGCTAGGCGACTGGCTCAAGGATGTCGGTTACCAGGTTTTCACCGCTGAAAACGGTCCCAAGGCGTTAGAGGTGATTGAGAAGGAAAAGCCAAGCATCATGATTGCCGATCTGGTGATGCCAGGCATGGATGGTATTGAGTTGATGAAAAGGGCTAAATCAGAGCAGCCCAAGATTGAGGTTATTATCATCACAGCCTATGCCAGCATACCTACGGCCATCACTGCTATGAAGGAAGGGGCATACGATTACATTGAAAAGCCCTTTTGTCCCGAGAGAGCCGAATTCCTGGTCGAAAAATTAGCTGAACATCAGGAACTAGTTGAGGAAAACCTCTCCCTGCGTCAGAGATTGGAAGACCGTTACCGCTTTGAAAATATCATCGCGAAAAGTTCTAAGATGCAACGGGTAATAGAGGTAATAAAAGTCGTAGCTAAGAGCAACGCCACCGTATTGATCACAGGCGAGAGTGGCACAGGGAAGGAGCTGGTAGCACGTGCCATTCACTCTCAGAGCCATCGTCGGACCAAGCCCTTTGTCGCTGTCAGTTGTGCCGCTTTGCCTGAGAGTCTCCTGGAAAGTGAGCTATTTGGCCATGAGAAGGGTTCCTTCACGGGAGCTTATGCTCAAAAGAAAGGGAAATTCGAGTTCGCCAGTGGAGGGACACTTTTTTTGGACGAAGTCGGCGAGATGAGCGCCAATATCCAGGTCCACCTGTTAAGGGTCTTAGAAGAGAAAGAATTTACTCGCGTCGGTGGCAATGAGCCAATCAGGGTTGATGTAAGAGTTATTTCAGCGACTAATAAGGACCTAAGAAAGGCCATAGAAAAGCAGGAATTCCGGGAAGACCTTTATTACCGGCTCAATGTAGTTAACATTGAATTGCCTCCCTTAAGGGAAAGAAAGGAGGACGTCCCTCTATTAGCTGAACATTTCTTGCATAAGTTTGCAATTGAGAATCAGAAGGAGATAAGCGGGTTCTCTCTCGAGGCAATGGAGCTTGTGCTTGATTATGACTGGCCGGGCAATGTCCGTGAGCTGGAAAATGCTATCGAAAGGGCAGTCATCCTGGCTAAGGATAGCATTATCACTATCGCTGACCTTCCTCAGGAAAATTTGTCGCCGGCTCGCTTAGCTTCAACAGGGAAAAACCTGAAGGAAATAGAGAGGAACCATGTCTTGAATATTCTCCGTGAAACCGGCGAGAATTACAGTGAGGCAGCTAGAATTTTGGGAATCAGTAGAATGACACTCTACAACAAGGCAAAGGAGTATGGTTTTGATGTAAAAAAATAGACTCCGAGTGATTCGTTTCTTTACATAGTTAGAGACACATTAAATTTTCAGCATTGGTAAAAAAGGCTACCCGGAAATTCGGGTAGCCTTTTTATTTTGGCAAGAAAATTGCAACACCAAAGGGTGAAGGAGATAAAAATGAATAAAAAAACAATCCCAGCAAAACAACAAAAGGAGGTGAAAGAAATGAAACCAGTATTAATCGTTGAAGACGAAACCATCATGCGGGAGTCGCTCCGAGACTGGCTTAAGGAGGAAGGCTATGAAGTGGACACTGCTGAGTCGGGTGAAGAGGCGCTGCAAAAGATCGGAGAAACGGAATTTGGTGTTGCCGTGCTCGACCTAAAGCTGCCGGGAAAAAATGGGCTCGAGGTGTTAAGAGAGGCTACAGCTCAAAATCCAAAGTTTAAGGGGGTTATCATTACTGCTTATCCCTCAGTGGAGACGGCAGTGGAGGCGATGAAAATCGGGGCAGTGAGTTACATAGTCAAGCCCTTTGCCCCCGACGCCTTGGAGAAGGCGATTGAGGAGGTTCTCGGCCCTGTTCAGGCGGAAGTAAAACCCAAGGAGGGTAAGGTTGAGGAAGCCGCAGCGGAACTCCCGGTAGTTGAGGAGGCTGAGGTTGAGGAAGCTATAGCAATAACTGAGGAGGAAATTCCTGCCCACCTGGAGCAAGCCCAGACTTACTTCCAAGCAGGTCGCTATAAGGAGGCACTGAGAGAATTTCAGTCCATTTTACACGTCGCTCCAGGACACATAGAAACTCGAGTCTGGATCCGAAAGGCCAAGGAAGAACTGGCGAAGCCCACGATTGAGGTGCCTGAAGGTGAGGGTGCTGTTGAAGAAGTGGTGAAAGTCAACGAGTGTCTCTGGTCAAAGATGGGAGTGGTCTCTTACAGGATCTGCACCCGGAATTATGACTGCCTTACCTGCGAGTTTGACCAGACGATGCAGGAAAAAATAACCGCTGGCGAGGCGCCAGAGCTCGACGAGGCTCTGGAGAGACTAAAGGAACTGCCGGGACCGCAAAGGATTTGCCGTTATGCCCTTAAGGGCGATGTCTCCTATCGGCTTTGCACGCGTTTGTTCCAATGTGCAACCTGTGAATTTGGCCAGTTTATGCAGGATGCCCTAGAGCAAAAGATGGCCAAGCTGGCAACTCGTCGGGAAGCCCTGCGTAAAAAGGAAGCAAGCGCTAAAGGCGAGGTTAGTTAGCATTGCGGCAAAATAGCGGTACAGGTCTGACTGGTATAAAGGGGTCAGGATTTCATAATGTATCTGACCCCTTTCTTTTACCAGCTAGCGACTTGTGGTAGGTCTAAGTTAGCTGAGAAGATAGCCGCACAATGGTGGCATCATAGGAAATTCTCTCATCTGCTCACGAACCCAATTCAAGAAAAACTCTTAGAAAATAAATCACTAGCCATTTTGTCAGAGAGCTACCATAAAAGTTTGCCTTCTTTTCCGGGGTTTGTTATACTTTTCGGCTGTGCTCCAGTTTATATTCCGGAGAAAAAGGGTGGCTATAATGCTTTTGTGAGGCCACTTTTTTTTGTGGCCAACTCTGGAGAGTCGAGGTAAATATTAAAATGGAAGTGCTAAGTCCTTACAAGGAAGCCACAGATGTGATACTCGAGGCTGGTGGAGAACCACTCAAATTGTGTTACCAGTGTGGTCTTTGCACCGGTATTTGTCCCTGGAACCTGGTCCGAAGTTTTGTCGTTCGCCGCATTATGCATGAAGCTCAGCTTGGGGCAACTGATTTTGGCAGCGAAGATGTCTGGACTTGCGTCACCTGTCGAGCTTGTGTTCAGCGCTGCCCCCGAGGCGTCGAGATAATAGATGTCATGAGGGCTATGCGCCGAGCCGTAGCTAGCCTGGGCATCGGCGTTGTCCCTGATGCCCTGAGAATTTCAGCTAAGAACATCGCTGGCGTAGGTAATCCACTTGGTGAGTTACCGGAAAAGCGAGATGACTGGGCCAAAGAGCTTAAGGTGAAAAGTTACTCTTCGGGTACCGAAATACTTTATTTCCCTTGCTGTATTCCATCCTATGACCCTGATGCAAAAACAGTGGCTCGAGCTACTGCCACAATTTTCAATAAGGTTGGGATTGATTATGGCCTTATAGGCAGTGAAGCAAAATGCTGTGGCGAGGCAATTAGAAAAGCCGGGTATGAAGATACATTTCAAAGTCTCGCCCAAAATAATATTAATCTCTTTACCAGTAATGGTGTCAAAACCGTGGTGGTTTCCTCACCACACTGCTACCACACTTTCAAGAATGAGTATCCCGAGCTTGGAGGCAAATTTGAAGTAATTCATATCACCCAATACCTGGCTTCACTTATCGAGAAAGGGAAATTGAAGCTCTCTAAAAAGGTAAACAAAAAGGTAATCTATTCCGACCCCTGCTATTTGGGCAGACACAATGAGATCTATGATGAGCCAAGGAAAGTTTTACAAAGCATTCCCGGCTTGGAATTAATAGAATTTCCTGATTTTCGTGAGGAAGCTCTTTGTTGTGGTGGTGGTGGCGGCAGAATCTGGATGGATACCCCCAAAGGGGAAAGGTTTTCTGATATTAGAGTGGAGCAGGCTCTTGAGAAAGGGGCTGACACAATAGCTGTCGCTTGCCCGTACTGCTTCCTCAACTACAGGGATAGTGTTCTAAGCCTGGGTAAAAGCGAAGTCATTGAGGTTAAGGACATATCTGAAATTGTTGCTGAGGCAATGACGGAGAAATAAAATGGAAGAAGTAAAGATTGGTGTCTATGTCTGCCACTGCGGATTAAATATTGCCGGCACGGTTGATTCTGAAGGGGTAGCTAAATATGCTGGAACCTTACCCCATGTAGTGATTTCTCGTGATTACAGGTATATGTGTTCTGACCCAGGACAAGACCTTATCAAGAAGGATATTAAGGAGCTCGGGATTAACCGAGTTGTAGTTGCCTCTTGCTCGCCGAGACTGCATGAGCCTACATTTCGTAAGGCTTGTCAGGATGCTGGGCTAAATCCTTATCTGTATGAACATGCGAATATCCGGGAACATTGCTCTTGGCCTCATGCTGCAGACAAGCAGCGAGCTACAGAAAAAGCCAAGGATCTTGTGCGTGCTGCAGTAAGGCGTGTTTACTGGCACGAAGCTCTAGAGGTTCATGAGGTTCCAGTTAATCCTAATGTCTTAGTTGTAGGTGGAGGTATTGCCGGCATCCAGGCTGCTTTAGATATTGCTGATGGTGGCAAGAAAGTCTATTTAGTGGAACGCGACGCATCCGTCGGCGGACATATGATCCAGCTCGATAGGACCTTCCCCACTTTGGACTGTTCAGAATGCATTCTTACACCAAAGATGACTGACGTCGGTCACCATCCTAATATTGAATTAATGACCTCAAGCGAAGTGGAGGAGTTTTCAGGCTATATTGGCAATTTCAAGGTCAAAGTGAAGAATAAGCCCCGGTATGTCGACCTTGAAAAATGTAACAGCTGTGGAGACTGTGCTAAGGCATGTCCTGTTGAGGTGCCTGACGAATTTGAAATGGGATTGCATATAAGAAAGGCAGCTTACCTTCCTCTCCCCCAGGCGGTACCTGCTGCTTTTGCCATTGACAAAAGAGGCACTTCTCCCTGTCGTATTGCCTGCCCAGCTGGAGTCAACGCTCACGGCTACGTCGCCCTTATTTCGCAGGGTAAGTTTAAGAAGGCTTTGGAGTTAGTTAGACAAACTATGCCGTTTGCTGGGGTTCTTGGGCGGGTCTGCACCCACCCCTGTGAACTAGATTGTGAACGGGGAAAGTTCGATGAATCTATTAGCATCCGTGCTTTGAAGCGCTTTGTAGCTGACTACGAGCTGAAGGTAGGAAGAGAGAAGACGACCCCGGTTAAAAAGACGAAAAAAGAGAAAGTAGCTGTTATTGGCTCTGGGCCTGCTGGGCTTGCCTGTGCTTACGATTTGATAAGAGAAGGTTATGCCGTTACCGTTTTCGAGGCTCTACCTCATGCAGGCGGTCTTCTGAGGTACGGTATCCCTGATTATAGATTGCCGGAAGAGGTAGTTGATAATGACGTCAGTTACATACAAGAACTAGGGGTGGAAATCAAGACAAATACCCCAGTGAAAGATCTCACTGAAATCTTCAATCAGGGATATAAATCGATCTTCCTGGGTACAGGTGCCAGCGTCAGCCAGAAGATGGGAATCCCTGGTGAGGACACCAAAGGAGTGATCCATGCCCTTGACTTTCTGAGGATGGTGAATTCTGGAGTGGAGATGAAATTAGGGAGCCGGGTGGCGGTTATTGGTGGTGGAAACGCAGCTATTGACGCTGCCAGAGCATCATTACGCCTCGGGGCAAAGGAAGTTGCCATTGTTTATCGTCGTTCTCAAGCTGAAATGCCCGCTATAAGAACGGAAATTGAAGAAGCCGAGCGAGAAGGAATCAAATTCCACTTCTTAGCTGCTCCAGCTAAAATTCTGTCCAAAGATGGTCAATTATCCGGGATGGAATGTATCAAGATGGAATTGGGCGAGCCCGACGCTAGTGGTCGCCGACGTCCTGTACCTATCAAGGGTTCAGAGTTCACCATGAATGTCGACAATTGCATCATCGCCATTGGTCAGACCGTGGACAAAACAGTGTTGCCTAAGGAGTTAGACTATACCGGTTGGGGCACACTGGAGGTCGACCCCGTTACTTTACAAACAAACATTGATAGTGTTTTCGCCGGCGGCGATGTAGTCTCTGGACCTGCTGATGTTGTTGCCGCGGTTGCTGCTGGCAAGGAGGCAGCTATTTCCATCGATCGCTATCTAAGAGGCGTTAGCCTCACAGCGGAAAGGCAAATAACGCCGAAAAAGGTAGAGAAGGTATCAACGGAAGGAGTCAAGCCAAAAGCAAGAGCTGCTATGCCACTACTTAAGATTAATGAGAGACAAGGCTCTTTTGCCGAGGTTGAACAAGGCTTTGATGAAAAAATAGCCATTGAGGAGGCTAAGCGTTGTCTCAATTGTGGCGTGTGTTCGGAATGTTTAGAGTGCGTGAAGGTGTGTGAGCAGGAAGCGATTAACCACGAAATGAAGGAGGAGACGGTTGAGATAGAGGTAGGTTCAGCCATTCTGGCTACTGGTTACGATCAGTTTGATCCTAGTGTCATAACCCAGTACGGATACAAGAAGTACGATAATGTTCTAACCGGACTTGAATTTGAGAGGATAACCTGTGCTGGAGGACCAACCTGGGGCCGAATTCAACTCAAAGACGGTAGAGAACCAGAAAGTGTAGCTATAGTCCATTGCGTAGGCAGCCGTGATAAGAACTATCATGAGTATTGCTCCAGAGTGTGCTGCATGTATGGTCTCAAGTATGCGGAATTGATAAAAGAGTTTACCAAAGCCGAGGTATATGAATTTTATATTGACATGCGCTGCTTTGGAGAAGCCTATGAGGAATTTTACCAACACGTTTCGGAGATGGGAGTCAATTTCATACGGGGCAAAGTAGCCAAAATAACCGACCAAGCTATAACTGAAGAGGAAAAAGGGAAACTGGTTGCTGTGGCTGAGGATACCTTATTGGGGAAGATGATCCGTGTCCCAGTAGACATGGTTATCCTCTGTGCTGCCCTGCAAGCTCGGGCTGATGCCAGTGAAGTCGCTAGCCTTTTTACCATAGGTCAAAGAGGCGACAACTTCTTCCTGGAAACCCATCCTAAACTTGCTCCGGTAAACACGGCGACAGACGGAGTTTTCATCGCTGGTTGCTGTGAAGCACCAAGGGATATTCCCGATACCGTAGCCCAGGCATCCGCGGCAGCATCTAAGGCTTTGTCTTTGATAAGCAAAGGGAAGGTCACTACTGAAGCAGCTGTATCCCATGTTGATGAAACGATTTGTCACGGATGCGGACGCTGTGAGGAAATCTGCACTTTTCATGCTCCCACAGTCATTAGCAAGAATGGAGGCTTGGTTTCCAGCATAAATGAAGCGTTATGTAAAGGATGCGGAGCATGTGCTGTGGTCTGTCCCACGGGAGCGATATCCATTAGGCATTTCAATATGCAGGAAATAGAGAGTTTGGTTGATGGCTTACTGGAGGTGTACCATGGCTGAATTTGAGCCTAAAATTATTGCTTTTGCCTGTAACTGGTGTACTTATGCCGCAGCCGATTTAGCCGGGACAGCCCGCGTTCAATATCCTCCTAATGTCTATATTGTAAGACTGATGTGTAGTGGGATGCTAAATCCCGATTATGTCTTAAGGGCGTTTGAAAAAGGAGCTGATGGAGTTATAGTCTCCGGGTGCCACTATACAGATTGCCATTATATAGACGGCCCGGTAAAGTGCGATGCCATGTTTGCCAAGCTAAGTAAGATGATGCATATCCTCGGATTGGAGGACGAAAGGTTAAAGCGTGAGATGATATCTACTTCAGAGGGAACAGTGTTTGCCAGAGTAGTCAAGGAATTTGTCGATCAGCTTAAGAAGCTAGGGCCTTCACCCTTTTCATCTTTGAGAATGGAGAAGGTAGCAGTTTGAATTTAGAGGATATTATTCAAGAAACTAAGACCTATTACTGCCTGGAGTGTGGCAAGTGTACGAGCGTATGTCCTGTTGCCAAATATGATCCATCTTTCTCTCCGCGGGCAATAATTGAAGACGCTCTTTTGGGGTTTGAGGATGAATTGGTTTTCAACCAAAAACTTTTCTCTTGCCTGACTTGCTACACCTGCCAGCAGAGATGCCCTTGCGATGTTGATTTTCCTGTTTTTATCCGCAAAGCCCGCTCTATAGCCCAAGATAATGGACAGCACGGTATATGTGCCCACTCGGGGCAACTGCAATCTTTGGCACGACTTATGACAAGTCCTGACATCAAGCAAAGAAGGTTGGAATGGTTATCTGACAAATATCGTACTTCCAATAACTCCGATGTTCTTTTTTGGGTTGGGTGTGCTCCATATTTTGAACCCATCTTTGAAGATATTGAATTCAGAGCCCTTGATATCACTGAAGCAAGCTTAAAAATCCTAAACTCTTTTGGGATAGAGCCTAGATTGCTTCCGAATGAGAAATGCTGCGGGCATGATGTGCTTTGGACTGGCGATATAGAGACATTTAAGACACTAGCTGAGCACAATGCTGCCCAAATCAAAGAAGCCGGCGTAAAGAAAATAATCTTCTCCTGCCCTGAAGGATACCGAACATTCAAGTTGGATTATCCAAATTTCGGCTTTGATGTAGGTTGTGAGTTACAACATATCTCTGAATTTCTGGCGGAGAGGATAGAAAAAGATGGGATGAAGTTCAATGAAGTGAAAATGAAGGTAACTTATCAAGATCCTTGCAGGTTAGGAAGGCATTTAGGTGTGTATGATGCACCCCGAAAGGTGCTTGAGGCTATTCCAGGTATAGAATTTGTCGAGATGCAATATAGTAGATGGGATTCTATTTGCTGTGGCACCAGTGCTTGGACTAATTGTGACTCCTATTCCAACATAATAAGGACACAGAGATTGTCTGAGGCAACCGCAACCGGGGCGGAGACGATTATAACATCTTGCCCCAAATGTCAAACCCATTTCAGATGTGCCATGGTAGATAAAGGGGAGGAGCATCGAACAACTCCAAAGATTGAGATAATGGATTTGGTAAATCTGGTAGCAAACGCCTTAGGAGGCGAGAAATGAACGGGGAAAACGGACGTAAATCAGTATTAGTGATTGGTGGTGGCATCGCTGGGATTCAGTCCTCACTTGACCTGGCTAATATGGGCTTTAAGGTGTATTTGGTGGAAAAGACGCCCAGCATCGGGGGGAGGATGTCACAACTAGATAAGACCTTCCCCACTAATGATTGTGCCATGTGTATTCTCGCTCCTAAGATGATAGAGGCAAGCCAGCATCCTAACATAGAACTCTTAACTTATTCCGAAATTGAAAAGGTTTCAGGCGAGGTAGGAAATTTCAAGGTCAAGGTTAAGAAGAAGGCGACGTATGTTGATTGGGATAAATGCACCGGCTGCGGGGAATGCTCTCAGATGGAGTTAACTGACACAAAGGAGTTTGAGGGTGAAATTTGGGTTGACAGGATTAGGATAGACGAGGCGAGTTGCATCCAGTGTGGCGAATGCACCCAGGCTTGCGTTGAGGAGAATAAAGAAAAGCAGGCAATGACCAATGTTGCCTTCGAAAGGCGAAAATTCGTTGAACTTCCTCCAGAGGAACGAGAGGGAAGAGAACCTGAAACATTGGCACAGCGCATAGCTTTAATGGACGAGAAATCACGGACGGATTTTTGGCAGAAGGAACTCAGCAAATGCATAAAGTGCTTCGGATGTCGTGATGTCTGCCCGGTATGGATTTATGATGGGGCCGAGCTAGAAGATGCGGAATGGATCAAGCCCGGGGAAATACCTCCCGCTGTTCCTCTTTTCCAGATAATAAGAGCCTATCGCATTGCCGATCTGTGCGTTAATTGTGGAATGTGTGAGGAAGCGTGTCCTATGGATATACCTTTGCGCGCTATCCACCAGCTTATGTGGCGTCAACCTCCTGAGTCGGTTTTCGAAATCATTCCGGGCTTAGATGCAGAGACGAAAGAGAAACTCGTGCAAGCAGTGCGCAAGCAACCAAAAGCCGAGAAGAAGCAACCTGCAGCCAAGAGGGAGGGAAGGAAATGAATAGTGACTTCGTACTAACGGTGTGTCCTTTCTGTGGCTGTGGCTGTCAGTTTTATCTCCAGGTTCTGGATAATGAAATAACCGGAGTGGTTCCTTGCAAAACTGACGAGATAAGTGAAGGGAAGCCATGCATAAAAGGGAGAAATGCGGCAGATTTCATCAATCATCCTGACCGGTTAAAGTCACCTTTGGCAAAAAGAAATGGCAAGTTTGAGCCAATAAGCTGGGATGAAGCCCTAGACCTTGTAAGCAAACGGTTAAGCGAGATAAGAGAAAAGCATGGTCCCGATTCTATTGGCTTTCTTTCCTCTGCTAAGTGTACCAATGAGGAAAATTTCCTCATGATGAAATTTGCTCGGGCGGTCATTGGCACAAACAATGTTGACCATTGTGCCCGGCTGTGCCACGCCTCGACAGTGCTAGGCTTGGCCAAGGCTTTTGGAAGTGGAGCGATGACCAATAGCATCCCTGAAGTAGAAGGGGCAGACTGCATTTTCGTGATAGGAAGCAATACGATAGAGCAGCATCCCCTTATAGGCTCAAGGGTTTTGCGGGCTAAGGAAAAGGGAGCCAAGTTAATTGTGGCGGACCCGCGCCGTACACCTATAGTTCAGTTTGCCGATGTTTATCTTCCACACAAGCCGGGAACAGATGTTTGTCTGCTCAATGGCATTATGAATCTCATCCTCTCTCGGAATTTGGCTGATAAGGATTTCATTGCACAGCAGACCGAAGGCTTTACTGCATTGGAAAAGAAAGTGAAAGAATACCCACCAGAAAGAGTGTGTGAAATAACTGGAGTTGACCAAGCTGCTTTAGAGGAGGCAGCTCGAATTTATGGGGAAGCTGAGAGAGCAAGTATCTTATACGCCATGGGCATAACCCAGCATACCACGGGCACTGATAATGTGGAATCTTGCGCTAACCTGGCGATGCTTACGGGCAATGTTGGTCGCGAGTCAACAGGAGTAAACCCGCTTCGCGGGCAGAACAATGTTCAGGGTGCTTGTGATATGGGTGCTCTGCCAAATGTTTACTCAGGCTATCAATCAGTCACAGATAGGACGGCAAGAGCCAAATTTGAGAAAGCCTGGGGAGTTAAGCTGCCGGACAATGTAGGGCTCACGGTAACTGAGATGACTGATGCTGCCCTTACGGGCTCGCTTAAGGCAATGTATATCATGGGAGAAAATCCCCTGCTTTCTGACCCAGATATAAATCACGTGAAGAAGGCTCTTAGTTCCTTGGATTTCCTGGTAGTACAAGATATATTCCTCTCTGAGACAGCACAGTTTGCCCATGTGGTGCTACCTGGGTGTTCCTTTGCTGAGAAGGAGGGGACCTTTACTGCAACGGATAGAAGAGTTCAAAGGGTAAGGAAGGCAATAGAGCCCATAGGCGATTCCAAGCCAGACTGGCTCATAATTGGTGAGCTTGCTAAGAAAATGGGTGGCAAAGGATTCGATTATGAGTCAGCTGAGGAAATTATGAAGGAAATCGCGAAGGTCACCCCCAGTTATGCTGGCATTTCTTATGACCGCTTGGACAGTGGAGAGGTTCTAGCCTGGCCATGCCCCTCGAAAGAACACCCTGGCACTAAATTCCTCCATGGGGAAACCTTTGCCAGGGGGAAAGGACACTTCTTCGCCGTAGACTACAAGGAGCCTGCCGAACTGCCTGACAAGGAATATCCGTTCACTTTAACCACAGGGAGATTAATGTTCCAGTATCATACTGGGACCATGACTCGCAGGGTTCCTGCCTTGGAGAGAGAACTTCCTACTGGCTTTGTGGAACTTAATTCTGAAGATGCTAAAAAACTGTCCATAGCACAGGGGGAAAAGGTAAAAGTAAAATCACGACGGGGTGAAATTGAGATAAAGGCCCTCGTGACCGATGGAATTCGCCCTGGGGTGGTGTTCATACCTTTCCACTTTGTTGAATGTGCTGCCAATGAGCTCACCAGTAGAAACATTGATCCTGAAGCTAAAATCCCCGAGTTCAAAGTCTGTGCTGTGAAGGTCAGCAAAGGGGGTAAGCATGGCTAAGAAGGAAACAACAGTAATAGCGGAAGCAGAAAAGGTTTTGGATAGGGAAAGAATAGAAAAGGAAGCTGAGAAAGCTTTGGAGGAGGGGTATGATGGTATTATCGGGCTTCGCAGAAGATGGGGACATGTCAGCCCTTACCTTTTCACAAGCAAGAAAGAGCTCAAAGAGCTAGAACTGGAACCACGATATAACCTAGCGACCTTCGTTCGTCAGATAAAGAATAAGTGGCCTGACAAGAAGTTTGCTGTTGTCTCTAGGGGATGTGACGAAAGGGCTTTGGACAAACTCGAAGAATTAGGCGTGCTTAGCAAGGAAGGCTTGGCTTTCATAGGTATAACCTGCTCCATGGAGCAGGCAGAGGAATGTAACTGTGAGAAGCCAATTTACAATACTTTTGACTGCACTGGTTGCTGGAAATGCATTGAAAAGTGCGAAAAGGACGCCGTCACAAGGATGAACGTTTGCCCTATTCTGGTACCTGACGAATTCAACATCGGTTTATCCCATAGGAAAGCTATCTACTTGACCTTCCCCCAGGCAGTGCCTAAGAAAAATATCAGGGATGCTGAACACTGCTTAAGGATCACAGAAAAGCTGGAATGTAAAGGATGTGAGAATGCCTGTGAAGCGAACGCGATAGTCCATGACATGACCGACGAAATTCTGGATATTGATGTTGGTGCCATCATAGTGGCTACCGGCCTAGACTTCTACGATGTGTCAAAACTGGAAGAATATGGCTACGGAAGGATAAAGAACGTTGTCACTGCGATAGAAAATGAGAGATTGACTGCGGCATCAGGACCCACAATGGGGGAACTTAAACGCCCCTCGGACGGGAAGATCCCGCACAACATAGCCTTCATTCAGTGTGTTGGCTCCCGAGATTTCCGGTATCTCCCCTACTGCTCCGCTGTATGCTGCATGCACGCTACCAAAGAGGCGATGATGGCATATGAGCATGAGCCGGGGACAAAATCGACCGTCTTTTATATGGATATGAGGGCTGTGGGTAAAAGGTTTCAAGAATATATAGCTAGGGCTAAAGATGAATACAATGTGAGTTATGTCAGAGGTCGCCCTGGCAGGATCGAAGTTGACCCTAAGAATGATAACCCTATCATCTGGTATGAGGATACCACTACGGGGGAAATAAAGAGCTTCGAGACAGAGCTGGTAGTGCTCTCCCAAGCAATGATTCCTCAAATCACGAAGGAGTTAGCAGAAATATTAGGTATCGAGTTAGATGAAAATGGCTTTGTAAAGGCTCCAGAGAAAATGTCACACCCCCTGGATACTACGAAGCCTGGCATCTTTGCCTGTGGCTACGTTCATAGTCCTCGGGATATCCCGGATTCGGTAACTCAGGCATCAGGAGCGGCGGGCAGAGTGGCTGAGTCTTTAGGCAGGAGATAACTAAAATGGAAGAAGCTCGCGTTGGCGTTTTTGTGTGTCACTGTGGCAGGAACATAGGGGCATATGTAGATGTTCCTGGAGTGGTGGAATACGTAAAGGGATTGCCTAATGTCGTGCATGCTGAGCACAATCTGTATACTTGCTCTGAAGAGGGAATATCAGCAATTAAGAAGGGGATAAAGGAATACGATTTAAATCGGGTCATAGTAGCTTCCTGTACCCCTAGAACTCATGAGCCACTTTTCAGGTCCGCTTGTGAAAGCGTGGGCTTAAACAAGTATCTTTTTGAGTTCGTGAACATAAGAGACCAATGCTCTTGGGTGCATATGGATGAGCCTGAGAAGGCTACGGAAAAGGCTAAAGACCTTATAAGGATGGGAGTAGCCAAAGCCAGGTTGCTGGAGCCATTAGAGGAACTTGAGATCGAGGTAACTCCCTCTGCCTTGGTGATTGGAGGTGGGGTTGTAGGGATGAGCTCTGCCTTGAATCTAGCCGATCAAGCTTTTGATGTCCATTTGGTGGAAAAAACCCCAGAACTTGGAGGAACTGCTCTAAATCTCAACAAGCTTTACCCCACAAATCAAGAGGCTGAAACGTTGACCAAACCATTAATTGAAAAAGTCAAGAATCACCCCAAGATCACGACTTACCTTTCTTCCAAAGTAAAAGATGTGGCCGGATTCATAGGGAACTTCGATATTACCGTCGATCAGGATGGCAAGGAGAGTAAGTTCAAGGTAGGCACTATTGTAGTGGCTATAGGAGCTGAGGTATTGAGACCTGTAGGTCAATATGGGTATGGTGAAATGAGCAACGTTCTTACTCAACTGGAGCTGGAAGAGCGAATTAAGAAAGGGGAGCCCATAGGTGAGAACATTGTGATGATTAACTGTGTTGGAGCTCGTGTTCCAGAGAGAACTTATTGCAGTAGGATCTGCTGCATGGCATCAATCAAAAATGCCTTCCTCATCAAGGAATCGAACCCCAAGGCAAAGGTGTGGATATTGCACCGGGATATTATGACTTATGGGACGGATTTTGAGGCTTACTACCGAAGGACAATGGAGCGGGGCGTTAGATTCATTAGATACAGCTTAGAAAGGCTTCCTCAAGTAATCGGGAAAAAGAAAGTCGACAAGGTAAAAGTATACCATGAGCTACGGAAAAGGGAACTGGAGATTCCTTGCGACATGCTTGTTCTCACCACACCCCTAATTCCTCATGAGGATAACCAGCAGATATCTAGGATGCTCAAAGTTTCCCTGGATGAGTTTGGTTTCTTATTGGAAGCACACCTAAAGCTCCGGCCTGTGGAATTTGCTATGGATGGCATTTACATCTGCGGCTCAGCAAAGTGGCCAACAGATTTGATTGAAGGAATTGCTCAGGCTTATGCTGCCGCTTCAAAAGCTGCCGGACCTCTGAGAACGGGGCATGTCATGGCTGAGGCACTAAATGCATCGGTAAATGAGGATGAATGCTCAGGCTGTGGGATTTGCGAACTCTTGTGTCCCTTTCAGGCTATTGAGCTTCAGCCTAAAGATGACAAGAGAGTGTCCCACGTAAACGAAGCAGTATGCAAGGGTTGTGGCACCTGCGCTGCTGCCTGCCCTTCAGGAGCTATCTCCATGCACCACTTCACTAATGAGCAAATTCTAGCTCAGATAGAAGCTTTATTTGGCTAAGTGAATTGGGACTGAGTTTAGTAAATGTTTCGCATTGTTTCTAGAGAGACTTTAGCGACTAAAATTCATCTATTTAAAATCGAAGCACCGGCAATTGCTAGAAAAGCGCTGGCGGGGCAGTTTGTTGTCGTCAGGATTGATGAAAGGGGCGAGCGCATTCCTCTGACACTTGCTGACTGGGATGGGAAAGAAGGTAGTGTCACCTTGGTGTTTATGGAAGTGGGAGCGACAACCTTTAGGCTGGCGCTGTTGAAAACCGGTGACTTCATTGCTGACTTTGTTGGTCCCCTTGGTGTACCATCAGATATTGACAACTTCGGTACTGTAGTCTGTGTGGCCGGAGGGGTTGGTGCTGCGCCAATAGCGCCTATTGCCAAGGAGCTCAAAGAGAAGGGAAACAAGATTATCTCCATTTTGGGGGCACGGAGCAAGGACTTGCTCTTCTGGGAAGATAAGCTACGCAGTGTCAGCGACCGGCTGATAGTTACTACTGATGATGGCACTTATGGTCGCAAAGGGGTAGTAACTGAGCCACTGAAGGAGTTGCTTGAGAGTGGGGAGAAGGTTGACCGAGTCATTGCCATTGGCCCGACCATCATGATGAAGTTCTGTGCCCTGACCACCCAGCCTTTCGGAGTGAAGACTATTGTTAGCCTGAATCCAATAATGGTTGATGGCACCGGGATGTGTGGCTGCTGCCGGGTATCCGTCGGTGGTGTAACGAGGTTCGCCTGCGTAGACGGGCCTGATTTTGACGGACATCAGGTAGACTGGGACTTGCTCTCAGCCCGGCAGCGTATTTATCTTGATGAGGAAAAACGCTCTTTTGAGCATTGGCAGGCTCAGGTGAGCAAGCGCTCTTAAATGGAGGTCTGAGCAACATACATGGTTAAGGCGAATCTCAACAGAGAGCCGATGACAAAGCAGGACCCCAAGACGCGTGGCAAAAACTTCAACGAGGTTGCTTTGGGTTACAGCGCCGACCAGGCCAAAGCCGAGGCAAGCCGTTGTCTACAGTGTCCCAAGCATCCCTGTACTGATGGCTGCCCGGTGGAAATAGATATCCCCGGTTTTATCAAAGCTGTCCTTGATGATAATATGCCCGAAGCGGTAAGGATACTCAAGGATAAGAACAGCCTGCCCGGCATCTGCGGGCGCGTCTGCCCGCAAGAGACACAGTGTGAACAAGCATGCTCGCTAGCTAAGAAAGGAGCACCTATTGCCATCGGACGCTTGGAGCGTTACGTGGCTGATTGGGAGCGGGCTAATATGGGTGCGCTGAACCCCGGAGCAAAGCTGCAAAGACCAACTGATAAACGGGTGGCGGTGGTAGGCTCAGGCCCAGCCGGACTGGTTGCGGCTGCCGATTTAGCCAAGCTCGGCTATAGCGTCACTCTTTTTGAGGCATTGCATGTGGCTGGCGGGGTGTTGATGTATGGCATCCCCGAGTTCAGGCTACCCAAAGAAATTGTGCAGGCTGAGGTTGCCTATGTTGCTTCCCTGGGGGTGAAGATTGAACTGGATTCGGTAGTGGGAAAGGTGATGACGCTGGATGAACTGCTGGAGAGCGGTTACCATGCTATTTTCCTGGGTACTGGTGCCGGAGCACCCATGTTTATGGACATTCCCGGCGAGAACTTAAATGGCATCTATTCAGCGAATGAGTTCCTGACCCGGGTTAATCTGATGAAGGCGTACAAGTTTCCTGAATATGATACACCGGTGTTGGTGGGCAGCAGGGTAGCAGTGATTGGTGGTGGCAATGTGGCCATGGATTCAGCTCGGTGTGCCCTCAGGCTCGGTGCTGACGAGGTTTACATTATCTACCGTCGCTCAGAGGTAGAGATGCCTGCCCGCCGTGAGGAAGTTGAGAATGCCCAGGAGGAGGGAATCCAGTTCAAACTGCTGACCAACCCAAAGAGATACGTCAGTAATGAGTCGAACTGGGTAGTTGGTATAGAGTGTTATGAGATGGAGCTGGGTGAGCCTGATGAGAGCGGTCGGCGGCGCCCCATTGCCGAAGAAGGAAGTGAGTTTATCCTAGATGTGGATATGGTGGTAGCTGCCTTGGGCACCCGTCCCAATCCCCTTATTGCTCAGACTACCCCTGATTTGAAGACAACCAGGTGGGGTACGGTAGTGGCTGATGACACCACTGGCAATACGATGAAGGACAGAGTCTGGGCTGGTGGGGATATAGTTACCGGCGCCGCTACGGTAATAAGCGCTATGGGCGCTGCCCGCCGCGCAGCAAGGGATATGAACGAGTATTTGAGAGGGTAGTGTCGAAGAGTCTATTGAATAGATTATTTATATTTATTATAGTAATTTGCAAAAATTACTATAATGGTGTTAGCTATCTATGTTATTGAGTTGGCAATAAAGGGTGAATTGGAACTAGCCCTTTTAGGAGGATGAATGGACAACTTTGAACCAAAGATAGTAGCTTTTTGCTGTAACTGGTGTTCTTATGCCGGTGCTGACCTGGCTGGCACTTCGAGAATACAATACCCTTCTGCTATAAGGATAATCAGGGTGATGTGCAGCGGCAGGGTGAGCCCTTTTTTCATCCTTAAGGCTCTTAGTGTTGGTGCTGATGGTGTGTTAATCCTTGGTTGCCATCCCGGTGATTGCCACTACATTGAAGGGAATTACAAGACAATGCGCCGCATTCCGCTGCTTAAGAAGATATTGAAGCAGCTTGGGATAGAGGAAGAAAGAGTTCGGCTGGAATGGGTTTCAGCTTCTGAAGGAGCAAAATTTGCTGAGGTAACTAATAGTTTTACTCAATCAATAAGAAACCTTGGGCCAAATACATTAGGCAATTTGAAACAAAATTATCAGGAGGCAAGGCATGGCTAAACTTAAGATAGCTCTTTACTGGGCGGCTAGTTGTGGCGGTTGTGACATCGCCACTCTAGCAATAGGCGAAAAAATTCTGAAACTGGCTGAAGCTGCCGATATTGTGTTCTGGCCAGTGGGCATAGATTTCAAGTATGCTGACGTGGAGAAAATGCCAGATAAAAGTATCGACGCCTGTCTCTTTAATGGGGCTATCCGAACTTCGGAGAACGAGCACATTGCCAAACTCTTACGAGCCAAATCCAAGATAATGATTGCTTATGGCTCTTGTGCTTATGAGGGCTGTATACCAGGGCTGTCCAATTTTTACAACCGGCAGATGACGTTCGAGTGCGCTTATATCGAAACCCCGACGACTGATAATCCTGAGAGGATTTTCCCTCAAACGAAAGTCAAAGTGCCCGAGGGTGAGCTTGAACTTCCCGAGTTCTACGATACAGTTAAGACTCTGGCCCAAACCGTGGACGTCGATTATTTCGTTCCCGGTTGCCCCCCGGAAGAAAAGACTACCTGGCTTGCCCTTGAAGCTTTGATTGCAGGCAAGTTACCACCGAAAGGGACTGTCATAAGTCACTCGGTAAAGGCTGTTTGCGATGAGTGTCCCCGTAAGAAAGAGGAAAAGAAAATCAAAAAATTCTATCGACCTTACGAAATAATCCCTGACCCGGAAAAGTGTCTGCTAGAACAGGGGTTATTGTGCTATGGCATAGCTACTCGAGGCGGCTGTGGTGCTCTCTGCCCTCAGGCCAATATGCCTTGCACTGGCTGTTATGGACCAGTAGAAGGAGTAGTTGACCAGGGAGCTCATTTTTTGAGTGCTCTCTCCTCTATCATTGACTCCAACGACCCCGAGGAGATTCAAAGGATACTCGATGATATTCCTGACCCGGCAGGCACTTTTTACCGCTACAGTCTGCCAGATTCATTACTTAGGAGGGCGAGGATAAAATGAAAAAAATAATGATAGACCCCATTACCCGCCTTGAAGGGCATGGTAAGATTGCCATCTTCCTCAATGACGATGGTGGGGTAGCCAATGTTTATTTCCAGGTTCCTGAACTCAGAGGGTTTGAGAAATTTTCAGAGGGCCGCCCTGCTGAGGATATGCCTCAGATAACCCAGCGCATCTGCGGAGTCTGCCCTGAAGCCCACCATATGGCATCAACCAAAACCTTAGATGCCCTGTTTCATGTTGAACCAACCAGCGCTGCCAAAAAGCTTCGCGAGCTTCTCTATAGTGCATTCTACGTAACTGACCATACCACCCACTTCTACATCCTTGCCGCCCCTGATTTCGTTATGGGGCCTGATGCTCCCCCAGCAGAGCGCAATATTCTCGGAGTAATCGCTAAGGTAGGGCTGGAGCTGGGAGGCGCTGTAATCAAAACCCGCCACGACAATCACTGGGTTATACAGACAATTGGTGGCCGTCCAATACACCCCTGCTTCGGATTGCCCGGCGGTGTAAGCAAAGCCATAAATGAGGAGGAAAGGGCAAAAATTGAAGAAATAGCCAAATCGTCGGTCGAGTTTGGCAAGTTATCGCTCAAAGTCTTTGACGATGTTGTTCTCAAAAATAAAGATTACCTGGATATGGTCCTGAGCGATACCTTTACCCATCGAACTTATTCTATGGGGCTGGTTGATGAAAATAATAAGGTTAACTTTTATGATGGTAAGGTCCGGGTAGTTGACCCTGAGGGCAAGGAATTTGTCAAGTATGCCCCTCAGGATTATGTGAAGCATTTGGCAGAACACGTTGAGCCCTGGACATACCTCAAGTTTCCCTATCTTAAGAATGTCGGCTGGAAAGGCTTTGTTGACGGCAAGGATAGCGGAGTTTATCGAGCCACACCTTTGTCCCGGCTGAATGCTGCCGATGGCATGACAACTCCCATAGCCCAGGAAGAATATGAAAAGATGTATTCCACTCTTGGTGGCAAGCCAGCCCACTATACCCTGGCAACCCACTGGGCACGCCTCGTTGAACTTCTTTATGCTGCCGAAAGAATGATGGAGCTTGTTCAGGATCCCGAGATAACAAGCACGGATATTCGCAACATACCAACGGCGACGCCCGATGAGGGAGTAGGTATTGTTGAAGCCCCTCGAGGCACCCTAACGCACCATTACATTACTGACGAAAGAGGGATTATACAGAAGTGCAACCTGATCGTGGGCACTACCAATAATTATGCCGCCTTCTATATGTCGGTTAAGAAAGCAGCTGAAGACTTGATAAAACCTGGTAAAGAGATAACCGAAGGATTGCTCAACCGCATCGAGATGGCATGGCGTCCCTATGACCTCTGTCTGGCCTGTGCCACCCATTCTCTCCCCGGCCAGCTACCTCTGGAGGTGACCATCTATGATGCCCAGGGCAACGAGCTTAAGAAACTGAGTCAGGGCATCTAATAGCAAGTTTTCGCAAATCGCAATGAAAATCCTCGTTCTGGGGATAGGGAATCCTATTCTTTCCGATGATGGAGCAGGGATTAGGGTGGCGCAAGAAGTGAGGAAAAAACTCGACGACCCCCGAATAACTGTATCTGAAACAAGTGCGGCTGGCCTTCGCCTTTTAGATTCTATTGTAGGCTATGATAAAGTTATTATCATTGATGCCATCCAAACCAAAAAAGGGCAAGCCGGCCAGATATATCGTATGAAGCCTGAAGATTTCTCCTTTGCGAAACATCTTTCCTCACCTCATCAAATAAACTTGGTTACTGCTCTGGAATTGGGGAAGACGCTTCACTTAGTGATGCCCCAAGAAATTACTATATTCGCCGTGGAGGCCAGAGACGTTAGCAACTTTGGCGAGAGATGCACACCTCAGGTGGAAAGAGTCATTCCTGAAGTGGTTAAGATGGTACTGGAAGAGTTAGTCGGCTAGATAAAGCCCGCTTTTGCCTCCGCTCTTTCTTATTAGGCGAATCTCTCCAATGGTCATGCTTCTGTCTACCGCCTTGCACATGTCATAAATAGTCAGAGCACTCACAGATACGGCTACTAGCGCTTCCATTTCAAATCCTGTTTTCCCTACTCCCTTGGCGCTGGCGGTAATCTCAACGGAATTGCCATTGGCGGGGAGATTAAATTCAACTGTAATGTGGGTGAGCTGGAGAGGGTGACAGAGAGGTATAAGACAGTGAGTTTCTTTTGCAGCCATGATTCCAGCCGTTTTTGCTACGGCTAAGACATCCCCTTTTTTTAATTCCCCTTTACGGATAAGTTCTAATGTAGCCGGCTTCATCTGTACCTTACCTTTGGCCAGCGCCTGGCGCTCTGTTTCTTTTTTTTGGGTAACATCTATCATATGAATTTGCCCTAACTCCATTCTCAACCTCCAATCTGCGACATTTTCCGCTTCACCAGCCTGACATTGCCTCCCTCCAAATTATGATGCTCCGGCTTGGAAGCAACTGCCTTCAGAATCAGGCTTTTTAGCTCGTCCATCGAGGCATTATTGCGTAGCGGCATTTTTAAGTCAATCTCGTCTTCTCCCAGAAGGCAGGGGCGTAGCTTGCCATCTGGAGTAAGTCGCATACGGTTACACCGGGAGCAAAACGAATGCTCGGTGAGGGGAGTGATGAAGCCTATAGTGCCCCTGGCTCCCGCTAAACGGTAGTACATAGCAGGTCCATTGCCCGTTATGGACGCACAGGGCTCAAGCTTGCCAAGCAGACTAATATGTTGTCGCAACTTAATGGAAGGGACAAACTCCGCCACACCTTTGAAGGGCATAAGCTCGATGAAGCGAACATGCCATCCGTCTTCATAGGTCATCCTGGCAAAATCTAGTATTTCATCATCGTTTATGCCCCGCATGATCACTGTGTTGATCTTGACCGGTTCAAAGCCAGCCTCCTTTGTTGCTTCTATGCCCTCGAGAACGGCTTCCAATTTTCCGAGACGGGTTATGTATCGAAATTTATCGGCTTTAAGCGTGTCCAGGCTCACGTTAACTCTAGACAAGCCTGCCTGCTTAAGTTCCAGAACATATTTCTTCAGAAATGTCCCATTTGTCGTCAACGATAGTTCTTCGATTCCTTCAATTTGAGATAGCATGCGAACGAGGTTGGGCAACTCAACCCTAACCAGCGGCTCGCCACCAGTGAGCCTTATTTTGTTGATGCCCAGTTCTGCCGCTGCTCGAACAACGGTCCGAATCTCCTCGTAGGAGAGAATCTCGCTATGGGACATCTGGGAGACACCTTCAGGTGGCATACAATATATGCAACGCAGGTTGCAACGGTCAGTAACTGAAATCCGGAGGTAATTTATGCTCCGTCCGAAAGAATCAAGAGTTCCTGTCATTCTTTCTCTCCTTAGCCATGGTTATAAGCCTCACCCCTTCTACCTGGCTGAAAATAGCACCCTGGCTCATGGAACGAATTGTCTTATCAGGTTCGACTACCTTCACTCCAGCGAGGATATCCACACCATAATCAAACAAAACAGGCAATAAAGGCGTGGTGGGCCCCACCATAACAACAAAGCTATTCTTGCTTAAGTCCAGCAACCTGTCAATTGTGTGATTTATGAATGAAGTCGCTGTAAGGCCCACCACGTCAGCTTGAGGCAATACCTCTTCCGCTGCCTCTGCTGGCAATTCCCCCTCTCGAGGACTTTGCTCTATGACCCAAAGCGTACTTGCTATCGTTCGCAGCTTTGGAATCCACGGGAAGCGACCCACTATAGCTATATTTTTACCCCTGCCTTTCCGTGCCAGAGCATCAAGAGCATTTTCTTCAACGCATCCAGCTTCATCAATGTCTATCAGCGAATTGATGGCTGCCATTCCGATAGATGCTTCCAGAACATTATCCGACCTGGCATATTGTGCCAATTCTAATACCGATAGTCCGGTTAAGCTCCCTGCACGTTTCACTGGTCTGTGAGATGGATGTGGCTCATGGAACGTGGAGGCCAGACCGCAGTGCTTGCTCAGCACTGCGGTCCAGAAGACACATGTATGTACCTCACGGACTACGCTATCTCCACTTAAGCTGGAGATTAAATCGTCTAGAGCTCCCATCTTAAGTCTCCTCCTATAATGCTCCTTTAATCGAATAGGGCCTGTAGTGATTCAGGCAGATTTTCAGCGTGATCACAAAGCGGTGGATCAAGCATAGGTTGACCATTTTCAACTTCCATTACTTGCTTTCCTGTTGCAGAAAGAAGGAGTTCAATAAACTCCGCGGCAAGCTCCTCATTCTCAGCATTCACCGGTATAGTAACACCATATACTATGGCCGCGCCATATTGAGCTTCATAAGTATCTTCCTTTTTAATCTCTATGGATGCTGTGCCATAAAACTCTTCAACGCCAGGAAGCTCGGCACTTGTTTTAGACAGGTTAATATGTTCGTCAAGTCCAATGAAATTCAACCCGTGTTGCACAGCTACGGAGCGATACTCATAAGCGTAATCCAGGTCACCCGACTGAAGGGCCGTGACGAGGTCGACCGACTTTGCACTCACAATCTCTTTGCTGCCACTGGGCCTGGCTTCGCTGGTCCCTCCAACTCTACCCCGTTCATGCTCACTCCCAGGAATAAGCACATCATATAGATCCGCAGCATAGGGGTCTGGAGTAAGACCAAATTCGGTAGCTTCATCATGGTAATACTTCTGGGTTAACTGCATAACCAGGAGTGTTCTATAGCCACAAGGGTCCTGGTCAGGGTCGGCGTGTCCATATTTCACAGAGTCATTCCTGAGCACATCATACCAGGTGCGGTCGCCACTTACTATTTCATCAGACCCGGGTGCATTATCGCGGTAGCAAAGCACCATCGTGTTCCTGGCGAAGGCGATATACCAATCAGCGTAGCCACCATCATACATCCTGCCAGGAATAAGCTTGTAATCGGCGGAAGCGATTATGTCGGGTGGGCTTTCACCGGCGTCTTCTTGTGCTATCGCGTTGCTTATCATCGTAGCACTTCCTCCCGATTGACGATCAACATCAACATCGGTATGTGATCCTTCAAACTCGGTTTCTAATTCCGCAAACGGCACAGCCAGGCTTCCCGCGTGAAAAATTGTCAGCGTTTCTCCTTGCGGGCCACAGCCAAGAACTGTTACGAGCACTGTCAAAACCAAAACGATTGAAGATATTTTGGGCAAAATTCCTTTCATTAAAAACCACCTTTTATCTCTAGAAACCTTTTTAAAAGATATGAATTGCCGAAGCCTTAAATGTAATCCATACTTCCACCCCTTTTCCCAATTGAAGTTCATCAAAAGCCTGGCGGGTAATGATGCAGACGAAATCTGGCGGCAGATTTACAGTGACGTAAATAACTGAACCTCTGTCGGCAATATCACTGACCACACCCAGGAAGCAATTTCTTGCAGTAGACTGGAGGGGCTCTTTGGAAATGAAGATATCTTCAGGGCGGAGGGAAAGGCGCACCTCACCCTTTGCCTCCGCTGTCGCCCTGAGTTTTGTGCCACCGATGTCAATGAGAGTACAGCCATCCTCTATTCCCATAACCCTGCCGGAGAGTATATTTCTTGTGAGAGCGAATCGGGCCACAAATTCCGAACTCGGCCGGCGTAGAAATTCCTCAGGTGTCCCTATCTGGGCTATATAGCCATCATTCAGCACGGCAACTCTATGCCCCAGAGCTATGGCTTCTTCAAAGTCATGGGTGACATGGATGACGGTTAACTCAATCTGGCTATGTATCTCCCTTAACTCCCTTTGCATCCTTTCTCTAGTCTCGGGGTCAAGCGCACTTAAGGGTTCGTCCAGCAAGAGCACCTTTGGTTCAGTAACCAGTGCCCGGGCTAAAGCCACCTTCTGCTTCTCCCCGCCACTCAAAGTAGCAGGACTCCTTTTAAGCAGATGCGAGATTCCCACTACCTCAACAATGGCGTCTATCTTTGCTTTTGCCTCATTCTTAGGGCACTTTCTCATCTTCAATCCGAAGGCGATGTTCTTCTCCACGGAAAGATGGGGAAACAGCACCTGATCTTGATAAACAATCCCAATTTCCCTTTTCTCCGGACTTAGGTCAGTGATTTCCTTGTCGCCAATCCAGACCTCTCCTTCAAGAACTGGATAGAGCCCAGCAATGGACTCAAGTAGCACGGTCTTCCCCGCCCCGGTAGGTCCAAGGACTATAAAGTATTCCCCTGGCTCAATATCGAGGTTGATGTTCTGAAGGAGAAAATCGCCCAAATTAACCTTCAGGTTCTTTATGGCAATCATGCCTTCTCACCTCTATAGGCTATCGACCTTAGCACGATGAAGGCGATAAGAGAGATAAGGATTGCTATAGCTGCTACTGGCCTGGCGTAATCCAAGCCAAAATCGAAGCGATTAGCAACCAGGACAGGGAGGACCTTAGGGTTCCATCCCAGAAAGGAGGCACTATACGCTATGATGATTATGGCGCCAAACTCAGATAGGCCCCGAGCCCACATGAGTACCGAACCAGAGAAGATACTTCTCCAGGCCAGAGGTAATGAAATCCGAAAGAACGAATTCCATGCAGAGGCACCCAAGGTTCTGGCTACCTTCTCCAATTTAACGTCCACGGCTTTAAAGCCCTCCTTAGCCGCGTCAATAAGAAAGGGAACGCTGACAAACATCATAGCGATGACAACCCCGGTAAAAGACCTAAAGAAGCCGATGCCTATGCCGTTCAAGATCTTGCCGAAGAGAAAATTGCTGCCGAAGACAAACAGGAGTGCAATACCAGCAGCGGAGTGAGGGATTACGATGGGTACATCTATAATCGCCTCTACAAACCTCTTCCCCCGAAATTGATGCCGTGCCAGAAGATAAGCTAAAGGAACGCCAAGAAAAAGCCCTATCAGGGTAGCTACCAAGGCAGCGCAGATGGTGAGCAGCACAGAGGAGTATACGTCCTCTTCGAGTAGAGTGTTCCACAAAGTCCCGGGAGAGGAAGAAAATACTGTCTTAAGCGGAGGAGCAAAAATGAAGAGCAGCATAAGTACGCCAAGCAGGATAAAAACTATGCTCATACTGTCTGGCCTTTTCCAACCACTTATTTTAGTCATATTCTTCCTCCTTTCGGCGGCAAAGCCACAAAATCAATACAAATAATTTGCTCCTCAGCCCCTTTGCATGCTAACGCCTGCAAACTGCGTTGCAAGGCCGTTTCGATACCCGCCACAAACAAGTGAGGCATGATAGGCAGGCTAGTGTAGAGTACTAGGATGGGAAAAGAGAACAAAAAAACACCGCCACAAAAACGGTGCTGTCCAAAAACCAAGCTTCATATTCCCTCCTTTCCAAGCACGGGAGGCATAGACATTTCTATCTATGCCCTCGAGGCTTTTCAGCCCACCGTCTGCTTACCATGGATTCTCTTTAGGCAAGACAGCTCGGAGAGAGCTAGCATTTAATATCGCGGATTATATCAGGGGTTTGCCAGCTTGTCAAATACAGTATATCAGTATAGATACAATAGCAATTACCAGGTAAGTCAGACGACTAGGCTTCTTCTGTCTCTTCACCTGGTGGGGCTTCTTCAGGAGCTTCAACCGCTTCCTCCACCACCTCTACTACCTCCTCTTCTACCTTTTCCACAGGTCGCGAACTAATTTTCACCACAACCAACTCTGGATCATTAAGTACAGTAATATCCTTATCTAGGTCGATATCCTTGACTCGTATCGCTTGCTCTGGCTCGGTGAGGGGATTGATGTCTACTTCCAGGTTAGCGGGGATTTTTGCCGGTAGACACTCTACAGTCAAAGTCCCAAGCTCATGCTCCATCATATTGTCTCTAGACTTCAGGGCTGGCGCTTCTCCAATTAAGACAACAGGAACCTCTAACCTTATCTTTTCCGCCATTTTTACCTGATAAAAGTCAGCATGGAGCAATTTCCCCCTCCGCCAATCTCTATCAAATTCGCGAACCACAACGGTTCTCGGTTTTTTCTCCTTATTGAGCTTGAGGCTAATAAGCCCTGTGTGCCCAGCTTGAGCTAATACTCGCTCAAGTTCACCAGTGTCACACTGTAGTGCTAGAGACTTGATACCGTGACCGAAAAGATGCACGGGAGTAATTCCCTGGCGACGCAAATGCTTGACTTTTTTGCCGAGAATCTCTCGGTTAGCAACCTCTAACTCTATTTTGTCCATCCTAGCCCTGCACAATCATATCAGAGAAGGCTCCTGCCCGCAACAAATCGCGCTCCTTAATCTGAGTAGTCATTCCGAAACGCCCATGTTTCAAAAGGACGCCTATCACGTCTACCAGGGCTGTTTGAATAACTGCTCAAGACGCTTTGACTTCAGAAGATGTTGGGAGGTTGGTTTACAGACAGAGTTGGGAAATCAAGGTGCAGGCTGTTTGATTTGATGCGTCGGCGTCGGTTTGGTTAGAATAGACCAGTTAAGCAGATTTTGAGAAGACACGATATGGATGGAGGCCAGTATGCAGAGGCATTTGCTCGTTGCAATTCTGGGCCCGAGTCTGCTGATTCTGGTCGCGACTCTGGTGGTCACCGGCGCAGTTCTCATGGGCACTGTAACCTTTCACCTGGATAAGGAGACCTATCTTCCCAATGAGACTGTCATTATTACTCTGAGAAGTCTCCGCACGGGAAAAGTCCAGTTCGGAACTCTCTTTGGGGTGCAGCGGTTTGAAGATGGCAATTGGGTTGAAGTTCCGTTGGACCGCGTCTGGACCTTGGAGCTCATAGGTTTGCTCCCGGGACTAGCCTTCCGGCAAAGTTTTATCCCGGCTGACGATTTTTCTGAAACGCCCAAGCCAGGAAGATACCGGGTGGTTAAGGAAATTCAGGTTGGCCGAATTCACCATGGAGCAACTCTTGAAACACAGACCCTCTATGCAGAGTTTCGCATAGAAACGCCGATCTCTGAGCAGCAAGGGACGGAAGCATAAGCACATCCTCTACGGAAGCAGCACAGTGGGAGATACGCTAGATTAAGGCAGGTGCTTGAAGAGGTGGATTACGACCTGTCCAAGTATTCCAAAGCCTGCTGTAAATCTACAGGTAAGGGCGAGGTAAATTCCTGGTATTGCTTAGTTGATGGTAGAAGAAAGCCAAGGCGATAGGCATGAATAAACTGCCTGTTAAGATGAGCCGATTTTATTCCATAAATGGGGTCACCGACAACCGGACAGCCGATAGCTGACAGGTGTACCCTGATTTGATGTGTACGGCCTGTTAGGGGGGTGACTTCGACCAGAGTATAGTTATCTAGGTATTTCCGGACTTGATATTGAGTGCTAGCCTCTTTCCCTGCTTCTACTATTGCCATCCTCCGTCTACTATGAGGGTCTCGCCCGATAGGTGCTTCAATTATACCTTGTTCCGGGGATAGCCTTCCTTTAACAAGGACAAGATATCCCTTGGTCACCGTGCGGCTTTTGAACTGTGCGGCTAAATATTCCCTGGCAAAGTCGTTTTTGGCAATAACTATGAGACCCGATGTATCTTTATCTAGTCTGTGAACTATGCCCGGACGCATTAACTCGTTGCTCATGGCTAGGCCAGGGCAATGAGCTAAGACAGCATTGACTAAAGTATGGCTGGGATGCCCCGGGGCAGGGTGAACTGTCAATCCCGCAGGTTTATCTATAACTAATATGTCCTCATCTTCATAGACTATAGTTAAAGGGATTGGTTCAGCTAAAGGATGGACAGGTAAGGGAGGAAGCCCAACCGTTATCCTATCGGCCTTGTTTAATCTCTGGTTCGCCTTTGTCCTTTGCCCGTTGACCATAATATAACCTTGCACAATTAATTTCTGTAAATAGGCGCGTGAGAATTGGGGAAGGACCTGAGTTAAATACTTATCAAGGCGAATGTCAGGAACAGGTGAGTTGAATTGTAACTTCTTAATCTTGGGGTCTGTTGTTGCTTTCATATGCTTTTCTAAATACCCCCGACTTATAAAAGGAATAAATGAGAACAAAGACACCAACCGTTATAGCTGCGTCAGCGACATTGAAGACATGCCAATGGAAGTCGCCCCACAAACGGAAGTAAATGAAGTCAGTGACACAACCAAAACGGAGGCGGTCTATTAGATTGCCTACAGCACCACCCAGAATCAAACCTATAGATACTATGCTCAAGGTAGTAGCTGGGGATAAGTAACGAAGAAACAGTAAGATAAAGAGCAAGGCAGCTATGCTAATAATGATGAGAAGAAAGGCTTGATTGGCAAGTAAACCAAAGGCAGAGCCAGTATTTTCAATATAGATCAGACTTAAGCGGTCAGTTATAGGGAGCGATTCCCAAGGTGCTAAGTGAGCTCTGACCCATAGCTTGCTCAATTGATCTGAAGCGCTTATCAGCGCAATAATGATGAGACATAATGTTGCTTTCTTGATACTCTCACGTAAAGGCAGTTTCGAATTATCTTTGTCCACAACAAAGTCGCCGATTTTGTCGAGTCACAACATAGTCGAGCGCCCTTTATCTCGTCCCTTTTGCTTCTTTTGCCCGCTGAGCCTTACAGTTCAGACATAAGCTTGCTTGGGGTATGGCTTCAAGGCGACCTTTCTCTATAGGTTGCCCACAGGAATCACACAATCCATAAGTGCCGGCTTCATATTTTTGCAAGGCATGCTCAACCTCATTAAGAGACTCTCCCAGCCTTTCTTCCAGGGCGAGTCTTTTCTCTAGTTCGGAGGCTTCATCAGCTTCTTCTTCCCTTTTGCCGAATGGGCTGCCTTCCTTTCTCTCTGCCGATGGTTGACCGAGAGTTCTCAACTGTTCTAGTTTTTCTAACAGCTCTGCTTTCTCCTTCTTTAACCTTTTATAAAACTCAGCGAACTCTACCACTTTTTGTCCTCCGTATGATTTACAGCTATCCTACACCAAAATTCCATACAAACTGTGTAAGATTTGCATCTCTATTATACGACCTTGTGCTTGCTAAAAACTCCCCTTATATCAGGATGTAAGGAGTCTCCGAGTTCTTTCACAGATTTGTATCTAATTTTGTTAAGTTCCCCTTGTCTTTTTTCAAATTCAATCCTAGAGTAAAGTTTCTCAGGATGCAAGTAAATATCATCCACATATCTTATCGCCTTAGGCACCTTAAAGCCCGTGGGGGAATCTACCCAGTCTTCTAAACCTCCTCTTAGTAGAGAATCGAGTATTGCCATGGTAAATTCCAATCTTATATCTTTGTAATGTTCCCCTTCTCCTATTCCTCCAGTATTTATCAAATAGTAATTTAGATGGGGAATGCCTTTTATTATCTCATAAAATATATTAGCATGCTCGGCCATGTCACCGGCGACAAAGGGGTCGTAGAAAAACTCGCTTCTAATTTGCCCTGCCTGAGTTGGGTCACCAGCCGAGGATTCCATTGCCTGTCCCAGAACCATCAAGGCTGCTGCTTGCTCTCGTGTTAGCTTTGATATTGCCGGAATCAGTGGCCCCCTGGTGATAAGAATCAGATTGTCAATCCTATCCACATCGATATAGGGACTGGCATGCATAAAATCTCTTCTTAATACCACTGCTCTGCCATTGGATGTCCTTTCGAAATTGAAAAGGTCAAAATCTCCGTCTTCGGTTACGTAAACGTTTTCGCAGACAGTTTGCGGTTTTAACAGTCCGTAAAATATTTCGATTTGCTCCCTAGGATTCACACCTTCTGTTTTTACAAATATTCCCCCGGCTTCAAAGCCATGAAAGGAACCATCGGGCATGAGCATCCCTCCGTCATCTTGAATAAGCCAGGATTTTTCCTTGCCCTTTCTGGCCAGTATTCTACAGGTTGTAGTTGTTTTCCCGTTGGCACTTAATGCCACAAGTAATGTCCTCGCCATCCGATAGTCCCCGCATACTGATTGAAGGCAATCCTCTCTACAGCCAGTATGTAAGAAGATCCCTCCCCTTTTTGTTTTAGTTATCCAATCCTCAGCGGCGAAAACCCCTTTTTTGTATTCACCTATGTAGTTACTATTCCTAATTATCTTGACAAACCTTCCATCATCCAGCATAGCCAATCTGATAGTGATATCTTTTTCGGTGAGCGGCTTTGACTGGTTAGTTTCAAAAGCTTCGTCAGCGAAGAATAAGATGTGGTAGTTTGGCTTCTTGACTTCCCCCTTTGGGGGTATAAAAAGGTTCTCGCCTCCGAAGGCGATATGGGCAAATCGTTCAGGAACAATTAACCTGACCGTGGTGTTACTATTTTCATTGCCCACAATTCTGTCTATGGAAATCAATCGTTCCTTGCCCAAAGCCTTTTCACAATGATCTAATAGTCTTAGTTCATCCTCGCCAAAGGGATGGTCAACACTGTTTTTGGTGAATATTGCTGCTCTTGAAGTAGGCTCACTTTTAGCGACAAAGTTTCCATATACCGTTTTTCTGACTCCCGGCTGTTTTCCCACAAGCTCTCTCAGTTCTTCATCAGATGGGTTATGAGTCAACCGATTTTCTTCTCGCGCCTTTTGCCAGATTTTGTCGGCAGTTATAACAAATTGTTCCTGCTCAAACGTTATCATCATGCTCCTTGGGAAAATGCGACTTTATGTTCCTAATTCCTGGAAATTAGGTGTAATCCCGACTTTGTCGGGATCGCTTAGACCTCGCGGAATTCCCCTTCCACCGTGCCTTCCTCTCCTTCTTCTCCTCCTCCACCGGGTTCCTCTCCACTAGGCGGCGGCTGCTCTGGTTGCTGGTAAGCCGATGCTCCAACCTTTTGCATAGCCTGCGATAGCTCTTGCATAGCATTACGAATGGCGTCTACGTCTTTACCTTGAAGAGCCGACTTCACACTGGCTATCTTAGCATCTATTTCCTGTTTTACATCGGCGGATACTTTATCTCCTTGGTCACGGAGAGTTTTTTCTGCGGTGTAAGCCAGGCTGTCAGCAGAATTGCGCACCTCCACTTCCTCTTTACGTTTAGCATCCTCAGCAGCATGTTGCTCAGCCTCCCGGCTCATTTTCTCCACTTCCTCTTTGCTCAATCCACTAGAGGCGGTAATAGTAATTTTTTGTTCTTTCCCCGTACCCTTATCAAGAGCGCTAACATTAAGGATGCCATTGGCATCTATATCAAAAGTCACCTCAATTTGAGGCATACCCCGCGGCGCCGGCAGAATGCCGTCAAGCATAAAGCGTCCCAACGTTCGGTTATCAGCAGCCATAGGACGTTCCCCTTGAAGAACGTGTATTTCAACGCTTGGTTGACTGTCACTAGCAGTGCTGAAAATCTGGCTCTTTTTAGTGGGTATTGTGGTGTTTCGAGGAATAAGCGGTGTCGCTACCCCTCCTAGCGTTTCTATCCCCAGAGTGAGTGGGGTGACATCGAGAAGAAGAACTTCTCCAACTTCACCCGTAAGCACTCCAGCCTGAATGGCAGCACCTAAAGCTACTGCCTCATCGGGATTGATTCCCTTGACAGGCTCCCGGCCAAAGAATTGCTTTAAGGTATCCTGAACTTTGGGCATCCTTGTCTGACCACCGACAAGAATCACATTATTGATTTGGCTTGCCGTGAGCCCGGCATCGCTTAGGGCCTGACGACAAGGCTCGATGCTCTTTTCTATCAAATCAGCGGATAGTTGTTCTAGCTTGGCTCGAGTTAACGTCATGCTAAGATGCTTGGGACCGCTGGCATCGGCAGTAATAAAGGGAAGGCTTATCTCTGTTTGAGCCACTGTAGATAGTTCCTTCTTCGCCTTTTCAGCAACATCTTTCAATCTTTGTAATGCCATCTTGTCCTGCTTCAAATCGATGCCTTGCTCCTTCTTAAATTCATCACATACCCAGTCCATGATCCTCTGGTCAATGTCATCTCCACCAAGGTGGGTATCACCATTGGTTGACTTAACCTGGAAGGTACCCTCCCCTATGTCCAGGATAGAAATATCGAAAGTTCCACCACCAAGGTCATAGACGGCAATGGTTTGATCTTGTTTCTTGTCCATTCCGTAAGCCAGTGATGATGATGTAGGCTCATTAATAATACGCAAAACGTTAAGCCCGGCTATGGTGCCAGCATCTTTGGTGGCATTTCGCTGGCTATCGTTGAAATAGGCTGGCACCGTGATTACAGCATCGGTGACCTTCTCCCCAAGATAAGCCTCAGCATCAGCCTTCAACTTTTGCAATATCATGGCTGATATTTCCGGGGGACTATACTCCTTACCTCCCATCACGACCCGACAATCGCCATTGGACGCTTCAGTAATCTTATATGGTAGGCGCTTTATATCATTTTGAACAGTGGAATCCTTAAACTTACGCCCAATAAGGCGCTTTATGCTGAATATAGTATTCTCAGGATTGACTATCGCCTGGCGCTTGGCTAACTCGCCTACTAATCTCTCCCCAGTCTTACCTATGGATACCATTGACGGAACAAGATTACCGCCTTCAGCACTGGGTATAATCTTAGGATCACCTCCCTCTATCACCGCTGCCGCGCTTAATGTAGTACCTAAATCAATTCCTATAGTTCTACCCATTTCCAGCCCTCCTTCTGCGTTGTTTGCTCTGCTCTTCCTTTCCTTTCCCCTTACCAACTATCACCAGGCTAGGACGAATCACTTTTTCTTTAAATTTATAGCCCTTTTGGGTTTCCTCAATAACCATCCCCTCCTCCCCCTCTTGCTGCATTACAGCTTCGTGCAAGCGAGGATCAAAGGGTTCTCCTCTAGCTTTAATCTCGGCTAAGCCTTGTGCCTCCAGAGTTGTCTTAAGCTTATTATAAATGAGCCTGATGCCTTCAGTCCAACTTGATTCATCGAACCCAGCAGGAACTAAAGCTAAGGCTCTCTCCAAGTCATCCATGACAAACAGGAGGTTAGAAATAAGCGCGCGACTAGCAAACTCAATAATCTCCCTTTTTTCCTGCTCACTACGTTTCTTATAATTATCAAAATCCGCCTGGCATCTTTGCCAATTGGCCAAATATCTTTCTGACTTTTCCTTCTCCTCAGCTAGATCTTGTTGTAAGGTCTCTATATCCTCAGCTTGTTCAATTTCTTCTTCAATTACCTCGTCACCCTCAGCCAACGTTAGTCCTCCTTTAGATGTATTCAGCCACTGAGTTGCTTAGCAATGCTGAGAGCCAGTTAAGCGAAGAAATAGCCTTTGCGTAGTCCATCCGTTTGGGACCAATCACTCCCACAATACCACTGGCTCTATCAGGTATTCCATACTGGCTAGTTACTAAGCTCAAGTCCTGTAATGCTGGTTCTGGATTTTCTTCCCCAATGACTACCTTCACCCCTCCCTTACTAAATTCCTGGCAAAATATATTTCTAAGCCAATCCTCTCCTTCCAATACTTCTAAAATCCTGAGCATTCTAGGGCTGTTTGTAAACTCTGGTTGACTCAGCAGCAAATATAGCCCTTCAAGATAAGGTTCACCATATTCTAGCTTGTCTTCGGCAGCTACTATTTCTGCTAAACACTTAGATATCTGCCTTTCTTCAGAAGAAAGTCCCTCTTTTTTAGCCGAGATCTCGCTGCTGGTCATCCCGGCGTAAATAGAAGTGAGTTTGTAAGCTAGCTTTGTTAGCTCATCCTGGCTAACCTTTCTACCAAAAGATAAGACCTGCCGTCTAACTTCCGCTTCATACAAAACCACGACCAGCAAAGCCATGAAATCCTGCAAGGCTACCAAATCGAGATGCTTAAAGCGACAGCGCACTGCTTTGGGAGTGGTTATTACTACCAGGTTGTGAACAAGCCGCGCCAAAAGCACTGCCACCGTCTTTAGCCATCGCTCTAGTTCTTCTCTTACTTCCTGAGATATCTGATGAATTAGATACTGGTCAACACGCGGAAGTTCAATCTCTTCCCCTATCAACGCCACATAGTAGCGGTAAGCCTTATCAGTAGGTACGCTTCCTGCCGAACGGTGAGGGTGGATAACATATCCTTCTCGTTCTAAGTACGCTGTATCATTGCGGATGGTAGCCGGGCTTACCTTCAAGCCATACTTTTCTACGATAGTACTCGAAGCTACTGGTACTGCTCCAGTGATATAATCTTCAATTATCATCCTGAGAACGTTTTCTCTTCTCTCTCTTGCAGCCATTTAGCAGTCTCCCCTTTTAATTGCTAAATAAATTAATTTATCACTGAAAACACGTTCTGTCAATGATGCTGCAGGAACCCACTTGATGGGTTTTTCTTATTGACCGAGAATGAAATATCAAGTACTATTATAACACACATGTGAAAACCGCAAAGGCATCTTCCTTGGCACAACGCGATAGCAAAGTAGCCCAAATCCTAAGCCTGGAGTCAGAAAGGCAAGCAAGCACCATAAATCTTATTGCCTCTGAAAACCATGCCAGCAGAGCAGTGCTTGAAGCCCAAAGCTCGGTGCTAACTGACAAATATGCTGAAGGATACCCCGGGCATCGCTATTATGGCGGTTGTGTCTACATAGACGAAATTGAAAATTTGGCTATCGAAAGGGCTAAAAAGCTATTTGAAGCAGAGCATGCCAATGTTCAAGCTCATAGCGGAAGTCAAGCCAACATGGCAGCTTATTCAATTCTACTGGAACACGGAGATACTGTTATGGGAATGAGCCTCAGCCATGGCGGGCATCTAACTCATGGCTCTGAGGTCAATTTCTCCGGGAAATGGTATAACTTTATCCCTTACGGAGTTGACCCCAAAACCGAGATGCTTAACTACGATGAAATTGAAAGGTTAGCTGTGAAGCATGAACCCAAGTTAATAGTGGCTGGGGCAAGTAGTTACTCACGTATTATTGATTTTGAGAGACTTCGCTATATAGCTGACAAAGTGGGTGCCAAGTTATTGGTTGACATGGCTCACATAGCCGGGATAATAGCCGCTGGACTTCATCCCTCTCCTGTATCCTGTGCTCAAGTTACTACTGCCACCACGCAAAAGACCCTGCGGGGACCCCGGGGTGGCTTTATTTTATGTGATAAAGAACTGGCTTCAGCTATTGATGCTGCAGTTTTCCCGGGGATGCAGGGTGGTCCTTACATGCACATCATCGCCGCCAAAGCCGTGTGCTTCTTTGAAGCTATGCAACCCGAGTTTGTTGATTACCAGAAGTTGGTGCTGGAGAATGCTCGCGTTTTGGCTTCCGAACTCCAGAGATATGGGATGCGTATTGTTTCCGGGGGCACAGATAACCATATTGTCTCCATTGACCTTTCTCTTCAGGGGATAAGCGGCAAGGATGCCGAGGAAACTTTATGGGCGGCTGGCATCTCGGTAAATAGAAACACCATTCCTTTTGACCCCAAGCCACCACGGATTACAAGCGGTATCAGACTGGGTACGCCGGCGGTGACCACGAGAGGCTTTGGCAAAGAGGAGATGAAGCACATCGCTTCTTTCATTGTCAAAGTGCTTTCTCCTTCGGGAAATAAGCGGGCACAAGAACAAGTCCGCCAGGAGATACAAGAGATGTGCCAACGGTTCCCCGTTCCCGGCCTGGCATAAGACATCCCTCTGGCTCGCTTGATTTCTCGACTTGCTTTTGCCAACCCTTCCCATGAAACAGCGATGATTTCATGCTATAATCAGTTAGTATTTAAATAGCTAAGCAATGATGATGGACGAACTAAAAGTGTTCAGCGGCACTGCTAACCCTGCCTTAGCAGGCTCTGTGTGTGATTACTTAGACATACCCCTGGGGGAGGTTGAGGTTTTTGAGTTCAGCAATGAGAACATTTTTGTGCGCATCCTCGAGAATGTCCGGGAACGGGACGTTTTTATCATTCAGCCCATTTGCTCTCCAGTTAACAGAAGCCTGGTTGAGTTACTTATCATGCTAGATGCCTTCAGGCGAGCTTCAGCGGGGCGAGTTACCGCTGTCGTTCCCTATTATGGCTATAGCCGCACTGATAAAAAAGACCAACCCAGGGTTCCTATCACCGCTCGCTTGATTGCCGACCTGATTACTACCGCTGGGGCTAATAGATTGCTCACCGTAGACCTCCACGCCCCTCAAATTCAAGGATTCTTCACCATACCTGTGGATGAGCTCACCACTCGGCCCATCTTGGCTCAGTATTTCAAGGAAAAGGCTCTGGGTAATCTGGTAGTGGTTGCTACTGATATTGGTATTACCAAGGTAGCCCGTGATATGGCTGCTAAACTTGGAGCCCCCTTGGCTATCATGGAAAAGAGGCGCCTGGGAAATGTCGATGCCACTGAAACCCTCAACGTAATCGGCGAGGTTGAGGGGATGCGTGCCCTGACGGTTGATGATGAGATTGATACCGCTGGGTCTCTGGTCGGGGTGGTGAATGCTCTTTTAGAACACGGCGTTACTGAGGTTTATGCTTGCTGTACTCACCCCGTTTTCTCCGGTCCCGCTACCCAGAGGATAGCCACCAGCCCGGTGAAAGAGGTAGTCGTTACCGATACCATACCTGTTAATAACGATAAGAAACTGGACAAGATCACCGTCTTGCCTACAGCTTCGCTTATTGGCGAAGCCATTCATCGCATTCACACCGGCTTATCAGTAGGAGCGATGTTTGAGTAACAACTTGCTGAAGACAAAGAGGGGTTAGAAATCCAAAATCCTAAGCATGAAATACTAAACAATACCAAAGCTTAAAGCTCCAAGGACCGAAACGAAGGGATTCTGAATTTGGAGCATTGAAATTTTGAATTTGTTTAGAGTTTAGAAATTAGAATTTAGGATTTTATAGAGCGATGCTTAAGTGGCTTAGCAGTCTGATTGATTCCAATGAGAAAGAACTTAAACGCCTTCAACCTGTGGTTGACCACATAAACTCATTGGAGCCTGAGTTTGAAAAGCTCAGCGACGTTGAACTCCGGGCGAAAACCGATAACTTTAAGGCTCGGCTAGCCGACGGTGAAAGCTTGGATGAGATTTTACCGGAGGCTTACGCTGCTGTTAGAGAAGCGGCTAAGCGAACCATAAGACAAAGGCATTTCGATGTCCAGTTAATGGGGGGAATCGTCCTTCACCAAGGGAAGATAGCCGAGATGAAAACTGGTGAGGGGAAAACCCTAGTAGCTACCTTGCCCCTCTATCTCAATGCCCTCACCGGACAAGGCAGCCATCTGGTTACTGTTAATGATTATCTTGCCAAGCGGGACTGCCACTGGATGGGATCTATTTACCATGCCCTGGGTGTAAGCGTGGCCTGCATCAATGCCCAACAAACAATCGGCCAACCTGCCCCCTCCTATATCTATGACCCCAGCTATGAGTCGGAAGACCAGAAGTGGAATTTTCTCCGCCCTGTCATCCGCCGCCAGGCTTATGAGGCAGATATAACCTATGGCACCAATAATGAGTTTGGCTTTGATTACCTCAGAGATAATATGGTCTTAGATTTGTCTCAATGCGTGCAGCGTCCCTTGAACTATGCCATCGTTGATGAGGTTGATAATATCCTTGTTGACGAAGCCCGCACTCCACTTATTATCAGCGGTGCTGCCGAGGAAGCAACCAAAGGGTATTATACCTTCGCCCAGCTAGTTTCCCACCTTAGCAAAGACGCAGACTATACCATTGACGAGCGTAAGCGTACTGTCCACCTTACCGAGATTGGCATAACCAAGATGGAGAAGATGCTGAAGCGGGAAGGCTTGCTCAAAGCACCTGACCTTTATGACCCCTCTAATTACTTCCTTACTCAATATCTGGAGAGTGCCCTTAAGGCTCGCGTCTTGTTCAAGAAGGACCGGGACTATGTGGTTAAGGATGGACAGGTCATCATCGTGGATGAATTCACTGGCAGATTGATGTTTGGCAGGAGGTATTCTGAGGGATTGCATCAAGCCATCGAGGCCAAAGAGAGGGTAAAGATTCAGCGAGAATCAGTTACCCTTGCCACTATCACCTTCCAGAACTACTTCCGCATTTATAACAAACTGGCAGGTATGACCGGTACCGCAGCCACAGAAGCCGAGGAGTTTCATAAAATTTATCAGCTGGAAGTGGTAATCATACCCACAAACAAGCCCTTGATTCGCACCGGATACCCCGACCAGATTTACAAAGACGAGAAAGCCAAGTTTGCCGCCGTAGCCAGGGAAATCAAGCAATTATATGACCAGAAAAGACCAGTCCTTATCGGCACAACCTCTATTGAGAAATCAGAGTATTTATCCGACCTCTTGAGGAGAAATGGCATACCCCATCAAGTATTAAATGCCAAGCATCATGAAAAGGAGGCGGCCATAATCGCTCAAGCGGGGCGTTTCGAGGCGGTAACTGTGGCCACAAATATGGCCGGGCGGGGTGTGGATATTATACTTGGTGGCAATCCTGAGGGGTGTGACGAAGCAGAATGGCAGGAAGAGCATAATAAGGTGGTTGAGCTTGGCGGACTTTACATTATAGGTACCGAGCATCACGAAGCCAGACGCATTGATAACCAGCTGCGGGGAAGGGCAGGAAGGCAGGGAGACCCTGGCAGTTCTCGTTTTTATGCTTCCTTAGAAGATGAGATTATTCGCCGCTTTGGCGGTGAACGTGTTAAGGGGCTTATACAGTGGGCGGGTATAGATGAAAATACCCCCATTGAGCATTCCTTCGCCACTAAGGCTATGACCAATGCTCAGGTACAGACCGAAGGCCATCATTTCAATATTCGTAAACATCTTGTGGAATATGACGATGTCATCAACAAACACCGCGAGGTGATCTATGACGAAAGGAAAAAAATCCTCAGTGGCGCCGATCTTAAGGCAAATATAATATCCATGATCCAGGATGAAATCCAGAAGCTCTTCAGCGAAGAAAATATACAGTCATTAATCGAGCATGAAATTAAGAGCCGAGTGTATGACTACTTTGAACGTAACCGAAGTAATGGAAACCTGCCAGCTTTGCTCAAGAGTTTGTCTGATTTTTTGCCCATACCAGACGGACTTCATGCCGACATTTTATCTAGCCCCAACGCTGAAGAGATTGTTTACGAGCTAGTCGAACATGCCAAAAAGCTATTTAAACAGTGGGATCCAGAGGTAGATGATGAGAGTAGACAAATGGTGGAACGTCTAGTAACGCCGGCATTAATTCAAAAGTATTTAACTGACCAAGTTTTCGATATTCCCGGTCGTAAGATTATTGTGCCGGGCATATTCCCCAACTTACCACCGGAGTGCAATCCTCATGTATTATCGAGGCAGCCGCTTGAACAAAGTATCACCGAGTTAGTCCGCTATGCCGAAAATTTATACGAACGCTTGGAGCAAGAGACTGGCATCAATCACATGCGCCAACATGAGAGGCAGATAATGCTCTTGGCTATCGATCGCTGGTGGATGCGTCATCTTACTGCCATGGACGATTTGCGTCAGGGGATAGGTCTGCGAGCTGTCGGCCAGGAACAGCCGCTGATGGTATATAAGAGGGAGGGGCATGCCCTTTTTGAAGCCCTCTTAGCTGGCATTCAGCATGATGTTGTCCATAGCATTTACCGCGTCGGTATTGCCAAGGAAGCTCCACAAAAGAAGGAGGCGGTTCCGGTGGGCAAGAAAGTTGGCCGTAATGACCCCTGCCCGTGCGGCTCAGGCAAGAAATACAAGCATTGCTGCGGCAAATAATTAGTCTCCTCTCCATTGAAGAGAGAGGACGGAGGTGAGGGTGAAATGCCAATTTATGAATATAAAGCAGTAGATGGTGCTCATTGCAGGCTGTGTAAAGGAAGGTTCGAGGTTAGGCAGGGAATAAATGACGAACCGCTGAAAAGATGCCCCGAATGCGGCGCCGAGATAATGAGGCTCTTTTCTCGCCCCTTCTTGAGCCGAAAAGAATCCTTTAACCATGAAGGCCCTTTGAATTATATGGAAGATGAGGCCGACGAATTAGGTTTGGAGGAAGACTTCGCCGAGGACGAAGTCTGGGAGTGAGGGAAAAAAAGACAGCCGCTGCCGCTAACTATTTGCACACTTTTTGATTGTACCTCGAGTCCCAAATTCCTCACGCCAGAAAGTGCAGACGTGTTTAATTCGAACTATTGCACTGGCCAGAAAGGCTTGCTAAAATAGCTCAATCGCTGATAGCCAGGTTGTAGCTATGATAGATTCTCCTGTTTTAGTGCTTAATCAGAGTTATGAGCCCCTTAACTTATGCCGCACACGTCGGGCTATAGTGCTAGTGTTTCGTGGCAAAGCTGAAGTGCTGGAAAATAGCAGAGGTGAGCTTCACTCTGTTACCCAGGTATTTCAGATACCTTCAGTAATCCGACTCGTCTATATGGTTAAACGTCCTCGTCATCAGAGAAAATTGAGCAGGCTCGAGGTATTTAGTCGTGACCAATACACCTGCCAGTATTGTGGCCGGCAGACCAAGGAGCTTACCTTAGACCATGTTATTCCGCGGCGGCGAGGTGGGCAGCACTCCTGGGACAATGTGGTTAGTGCCTGCATTCCGTGCAACAGGCGCAAAGGCGGACGTACGCCTGATGAAGCAAGGATGAGATTGCTGTGCCAGCCGCGTTCTCCTCGCAATGATGGCTTCTATGTTCCCTATCACCTTCTCAATAATCACGGTGAATGGCAAAAATATCTACCCTCCTTGAATTAACTTAACCCCAACGAAGTAATAGTTTAGTTTTTCTACAAGTTCCGTCTTAAAATTAGGCCTATTTCCTCCAACATCCCCCCTTCAGATAATGGGGAATAACGGGGGTTATCTCGACAGTCACCATATTGTTGCTTGCTTGCTTCATAACTCCCTTAACCTCTCCCATCTTAAGAGGGGAAAATCGAAAAAACTTACCTGTTAACCCGTGAATTTGCTCTGAGGTCGATCGGCTTCTTGAGAGAACTACGACTTTTCTTCCGAATGAATTAGTTCATCCAGAGCTATCTCTTTAATCACTTCATTATCCAAAAGTACTGTTACCGTTTCCTTGAATAAGTTGGTGCTGATTACCCTGCCTTTACCCCAGGGTGTTGATATCTCCTGTTTCAGTTGAGGCATCTTCTTTTTCACAGCTACATAGTCTTTGCTTTCATACGACAGGCAGCAAAGGAGCCTTCCACAGATGCCCGATATCTTCATAGGGTTCAAGGCCAAGTTCTGTTCCTTGGCCATTTTTATAGATACTGAGGCAAAGCTGGTGAGGAAATTCTGGCAACATAAAGGATAGCCGCACTTGCCTATGCCGCCCAACAGCTTAGCCTCATCCCTTGCCCTCACCTGCCTTAACTCAACCCGTGTTTCTAGAGCACGGCTTAATTTCCGAACCAGGTCTCGGAAGTCCACCCTCTCCTGAGCGCTGAAGAATATGGTCAGGTGTTCGCCTTTAAAATCATAGCGAGCCGCCTGTGGCTTCATCTCTAACCCAAGTTGGGCTGCCATTTCATTGCACTTGCTTAAGCCTTCTTTTTCCAGGTTCCGTCGAAATTCCTCTAAATCCTCTTCCTCAGCCTGGCGTACTACCATCATTAATTGCTCGCTTGGTTGAGACGGGGCTTCAAGAGTAACGACTTTAGCCACGTCTAGATCATGCCCAGTATCCACCACTACATAGTCGTTCACTTGCAGGGATATCTCACCACCATCACAGTGGACTAATCTACCTCTAGGGCGGAATTTGACTCCAATTATGTTAGCCATCGAAATATATTATAAACTTAGCAATGATATTCTCGTTCAGGATTTTATACTCAGTTTTTTCCTGGGTAAATTAAGCATCAGCCATTCCAATGCTAAACGGGGATTAACATTCTTAGAGATCTCTTCCTGTAGCAAGCAAAGATTAGCAAGAAACCCTTTAATCTCGCTCAGACTTAATCCCCTGGCTTGTTCTTCCAGAGCTATCTCATAATCTACATTGATGATGGCCTCCTTACAACCACCTTTAATGAGCATCAAATCACGCCACCAGTCGAGCCAAATCTCTATTATTTCTGCCCCTGCTCTCCGGTTCTGGCTGAATTGGCTTGCCAGCTCCTGGGCATAGGCAAACCTTTGTCCTAAGCCGACAGTTAATAAGGAGCCCAGCTTGTCTATCCTCTGGGACCGCTGTTCCAATATAGCGTCATTTGCCAAAGCGGACAATGCCCAGCCAAGGCGACCCTGGCACAATTGAGTTAAAAGCTTCGCTTTATCAGCATCAACGTTATATGAGTTGATGAGTACCTCTTGCACTTTCTCTGCTGGCACAGGCTTCAATTCCAGCCGCTGACAACGCGAAATAATTGTCGGCAGGAGGTGCTCCTCCTCAGCAGCCAATAAAAGCCAAACTACCCTTTGCGGTGGCTCTTCTAATATCTTGAGCAAGGAATTAGCCGCCTCAGTAGATAGATATTCAGCATCATCAATGATAAACACTTTGCACTTACCTTCATACGGTGGCAGGTTGGCTAAGCGTTGCAGCCCTCGAATATCATCAATGCCAATCTCTGTTTTAGAATCCAGGCCAATAGGGGTGACATCAGCGTGCTTGCCCTCCAGGATTCGCTGGCAGGAATGGCATTGACCGCAAGGCAGTTCGGGGTCATCGCAATTCAGGGCTTGAGCCAGATTGATGGCCAAAGTCCCTTTTCCCACTTGCCGCGGCCCTACTAAAAGATAGGCGTGGGCTATAGCATTGGTTTTAAGGCTGTAATCCAGCAAAGATAAAATTTTATCCTGTCCTATAACTTGCCACATTGTTATATCAGGTCCAGGCTAATCAAATCCTGGTAAGTTTCCCGGCGCCGAATAAGACGCCCTCGACCTTCCTTTACCATAATTATAGCTGGCCTGGGCATAGCATTATAATTGCTCGACATGGGTATGGAATAAGCGCCGCAAACTGGAATAGCTATGATGTCACCGGGATGCACTGAAACCAAATTGATATCCCTCACTAAAATATCACCCGATTGACAGAGCTTGCCAGCAACGGTAACCATCTCTCTTTCCGCCTCCAAAGCTTTGTTAGCCACCAGAGCCTCATATTTAGCTCCATAAAGAGCCGGGCGGATATTATCGCTAATGCCGCCATCGACACAGACATATTTCTTTATGCCAGGTATCTCCTTTATCGCCCCGACCTCGTATAATGCCACTCCTGCCTGGCCGACAATTCCCCTTCCTGGCTCGATAATGAGCCGAGGGCAACTCAATCCCAGTCCCGAAATAAGCCCATTCAGCTTGCCAGTCAAAGCCCCGGCATAGTCAGCTATTGTGGGCACTTTAGAATCCAGAGTGTATGGAACGGCAAAACCGCCACCGATGTCGAACTCGCTGAGGCTAAGGTCAAATTTCTTACCCATTTCCTGGGTAAAGCGAAAAATAAGTTCTATGGCAAGCTCATAAGGCTGAATTTCAGACACCGGGGAGCCGAGATGGAAGTGAAAGCCCAGAAGGTTAAGGTTGGAGGCTGACAAAGCCTGGTTTACCGCTTCTTCAGCTTGCCCGGTAGCTAGGGGAAAGCCAAATTTGCTCTCTATCGTCCCGGTAGTAGTATACTGGTGAGTGTGGGGGTCGACCCCCGGAGTGAGGCGAAGCAAAATATCCTGACTAATTCCCCTCTCTCTGGTCAGCCTGTCAAGCAGCTCAAGTTCATAAAAGTTGTCCACCACAATTCTGCCAATTCCCAAATCCAGGGCAAGATTCAATTCTTTCAGCGTCTTGTTGTTGCCGTGGAAATAGACCTTGTCCAGAGGAAAATCCACGGAATGGGCGATGCTAAGTTCTCCCCCCGAGACGACGTCGAGTCCCAGACCTTCTTCCTTAAATATGAGAGCCAAAGCGCGATTCAGGAAAGCTTTAGAGGCATAAATGACCAGGGTATCAGGATAATGTTTACAGAACTCATCCTTGAATTCACGGCACCTATGGCGGAGGGTGGACTCATCGAAAAGATAGAGCGGCGTGCCGAATTCGTTAGCTATGTCAACGACATCGCAGCCGCCGATCACAAGGTGACCTTGATTACTCACCTCAGCGGCTAAAGGGAAAAGGGCTAGCTCAGGCGCCCTGCTTGTGTTCATGCTGATATGGTAGCTTGTAATACCCGATAAGTCAAAAGTCTTGAATGGATTCTCGACGGCTGATTAGAAAGCCCAACGCACTCCTGGGATTCCGCCCTCGTTTAACTCAAAGGTATGGCGTCATAATTTCACTCTATTTTTCGAAACACTAGGCTATAGTATTTCATTATTATCCCCTTGGGTCCCTCTCTATGAACAATTTCGAAGCCATTTCTACTTAAACAATCGGTTATATCATCAATTGTATAAACACCATAGTTCTTTAAGATAGGCCTAAAAATTCTGGTAGTAAATCTTGAATATGCGAGATCACCGAAAATAAAAAACCCTTGTGGCTTTAAAACCCGACTTATTTCTTCCAACGCCTTTTCCCAAGCACCTATATGATGCATGACTCCAAAGGAGAGAATAATATCGAATTCGTTATCCTCAAAAGGCATTTTTGTTGCATCCATTTCCAAGAAACGAATACGTGGTATATCGTCAATATTCTCCTTAGCAAACTGAATCATTTCCGGGTCAACATCAGTTCCAGTAACGTTCAAGTGATATTTCCTGGCTAGATACTTACACGTATGCCCATTGCCGCATCCCACTTCGAGGTAATTTTGATTTTCTTTCGGGTTTACATACGGCAATAATCTTTCAACGTGTTCAACACCGTGCTCGGCATGCTTCTGGCTGACCATGACTCTTTTTTCGACTTTACTTAGCTTCATTTTTTCATCCTCTTTCGCATAGTTTGATTTTTACTTTCTTAAAGGCTTTTATGAGTTTCAAAGGGCTTTGCGCAATTTCACTTAACAGTGGTATATACGAAAGCCAAGTTTCTCTAATCCAATTTGCCAACCACTATGATAGTGCTTCCCCTCCCACCCCCTTAACGCTTTAGTTTCTCTATCACAGCATCGGCGACCTGGCTGGTGCCGACGGCGGTGATGGGGTCGAGTTTCAAATCATAGGTGACATTCTTACCCTCGGCTATGACCTCAGCTATAGCGCTTTCCATCTTATCGGCGCTATCCTTCTCCCCAAGATGACGCAGCATCATCACCCCGGAGAGCATCGTAGCCATGGGATTCGCCTTATTTTGCCCGGCGTATTTGGGGGCGCTTCCGTGGGTAGGTTCAAATATAGCTACCTCATCCCCGATGTTGGCTCCAGGCGCTACACCCATGCTGCCGACCAGCCCAGCACAGAGATCCGAAATTATATCGCCGTACAAATTGGGCAAGACGAGGACGTCAAACATCTGTGGCTTCCTGACCAGCTCCATGCAGGTTGCGTCCACCAGCATATCGCTAAATTCTATGTCGTTATATTCTTTGGCAACTTCACGGGCAGTATCTAAAAAAAGCCCGTCGGAGAATTTGAGTATGTTAGCCTTGTGAACCGCAGTAACCTTTTTCCTGCCGTTCTGCCGGGCATATTCAAAGGCAAATTTGACAATTCGCCGGCTGGCTGTTTGAGATATAACCTTCAGGCTTACAGCAGAATCTTTTCTTACCTCTTTTCCCGTGGCATCGAGCACTAAATCCAGCAATTGCCTGGTTCCCGAATCACCCTTGGCAAATTCAATACCGGCATAGAGGTCTTCGGTATTCTCCCTGACCACCACTATATCCACATCTTTGAACGGCGTTTTTATACCGGGGTACACCTTATAAGGACGAAGACAGGCATAAAGGTCTAAGGTCTGCCTCAAGGCGACATTGACGCTCCTGAAGCCGGTGCCTATGGGTGTGGTCACCGGTCCTTTAAGGGCAACTTTGTTTTTCCTTATGGACTGGAGGGCCTGGTCAGGGAGAGGTGTGCTAAATTTATCTTGAGCCTGACTACCTATGACAACAGTATCCCACTGGAACTCGACCCCCGTAGCTTCCAGTACCCGCCGCGTCGCCTCCGCAACTTCAGGGCCTATGCCATCGCCAGGAATAAAAGTTACTCTATGCTGCATCTTAATAAATCCCAAATTCTAAACTCTAAACAAATACAAGAATCCGAATGCCTTAAATTCAAAACCCTCATGACGGTAATGCCTTCATAGCTTGAAGCCCCTATGCTTTTGTATATACGGGATAAGCCCACCCTCTTTAAGGATGGCGGACATTATCGGTGGCATCTTGCTACAGCTTAATGTAATTCTAGAGGTCAAATTTACAATCGTGCCGTCCGTCAAATTTATCTCCAGCTCATCGCCGTCGCTGATTTTATCGGTATCGCAAAGCAGCACAGGCAATCCCTGGTTTATGGCATTCCGGAAAAAGATACGGGCTGCCGACCTAGCCAAAATAGCGCCTACCCCCGACATTTTGATTACTACCGGAGCATGTTCCCGACTGGAACCCAGACCGAAGTTTTTTCCCGCCACGATAAAATCACCCGACTTTGCCTTCGAGGCGAATCCGGGTACAGCATCCTCCAGGACATGCCTGGCGAGCTCAGGCAAGTTGCTCCTCAGATGGGCAAACCTGCCGGGAATAATATCATCGGTAGAGATATTATCCCCCAGTTTAATAACTTTACCCTTAAGCATCAAATCAGGCATCATGTAAATTCCCTGGGGTCGGTAATTTCGCCCCTTATGGCTGAGGCGGCGGCAGTCGCCGGGCTAGCCAGGTATACTATAGCCTCGGGGGTGCCCATTCTCCCTTTAAAATTACGATTGGCCGTGGAAAGGCAAACTTCGCCATCTCCCAATACTCCCTGATGGAGACCGAGGCAAGCAGCACAACCCGGTGGGAGAATAGCTGCTCCAGCTTCAATCAGACTCCGGATATAGCCTTTTTCTATAGCTCGAATGAGCACTTGCCTCGAAGCCGGCGCTATTAGCAATCTAGTACCGGGATGTCTTTTCTCGCCCTTAAGAATCTGCGCAGCCACCGCTAAATCCTCCAGACGCCCATTAGTACAGGTGCCAATAAATGCCTGCTGTATTCTGACGCCTTTCACTTGAGCCACTGGACGGACATTATCCACAGCGTGAGGAAGCGAGAGCATCGGCTCAAGCTGGACAATATTCACAGTTATGACTCGTTCGTAATTTGCCTCAGCATCGGGATATAGCGGCTTGTAATTGCCGCCCCGGCCATATTCCGTGAGGAAGTCCTGGGTGATTTTATCGGCGGGAAACAGACCAACCTTGGCCCCGGCTTCCACAGCCATATTAGCAATAGTGAGACGCTGCGATATAGTTATCTGAGCCAGGGCATCGCCACCAAATTCCAAAGCCTTGTAAGTAGCACCATCAGCGCCAATTTGTCCAATGAGGTACAGAATTAAGTCCTTGGCATAAACTCCCCGAGTGAAGACGCCCTTGAGTTCAATGAGAAAACTTTCCGGCACCCGAAACCAGGTTTTACCTAAGGCCAAGGCTACAGCAACATCGCTGGAACCCATGCCAGTGGCAAAAGCTCCTAAAGCACCAGCAGTAACAGTATGAGAGTCCGCACCCACAATGATATCCCCTGGATTGGCGAAATTTTCCGCTACCAACTGATGACATATGCCATCGCCGACTTCATAGATTCGACAGCCTGTTTCCTTAGCGAAGCTGCGCAGAAGGATATGGTCATTAGAAAGTTGCTGAGCAGGACTGGGAGCAGCATGGTCCAGAAATATTACTGTTTGTGGCGGCTTGGCCAGAGCTTTAAAAGCGCTTTCCTTAAATTGTCTTATGGTAAGGGGTCCAGTGGTATCCTGGACAAAAGCCAAATCCACATCTGCAATCACGACATCCCCGGCTTCGGCCTCGCTGTGTGATTTAAGGCTGAGAATCTTCTCGGCTAATGTCTTGCCCATTCTTATTGCTTATTGCCTCACTATTTTAATCGTCTCCTCTGCTATAATCAATAACATGCCTGATTACAAAACAAGCGAGCGAGGTTCCACCCGATGCGGCAGGAGCGTCTTTCACTGGGGCAAGCGAACTTATGTCATGGGCGTGATAAATGTTTCCCCGGATTCTTTCTCCGGCGATGGACTAGCAGATGCTGAGGAAGCCGTAGCCAGGGCAGAACGATTAGCCTCCGAAGGAGCAGATATAATTGACATCGGCGGTGAATCCACTCGTCCTGCCTCAACTCCGCTTTCAACCGACGAAGAATCACGGCGGGTGATTCCTGTTGTGGAAAAGCTGGCCCACAAGATATCGGTGCCCCTGAGTGTGGATACCTATAAACTGGAAGTAGCCCGTCAGGCTTTAAATGCCGGAGCTAACATGATAAACGACATCTGGGGACTGCGGAAGGAGCCCAGGTTGGCCGAGCTAGCAGCTCAAAAAGATGTGCCAATTGCTTTTATGAGCAATCAGCGCGACTCTCCATGCCACGACATTATGTCTGCGCTTATTTCCGATTTCAAGAGAGCCATCAAGCAAGCGTTAGACGCGGGAGTGCCCTGGGAGAATATCATCGTCGACCCGGGCATAGGTTTCGGCAAGACACAGGAGCAGAATCTGGAGATTTTGCAGCGGCTGGAAGAACTTAAGGTGCTGGGCAGGCCTATCCTTCTGGGTAGCTCACGCAAGTCTTTTATAGGCTGGGTCCTCGATTTAACTCCTGAACAAAGGTCTAATAAAGTGGCATTTGTTCCGCCCGGCGACCAGCGACTAGAAGGAACGGCAGCCACCATAGCCATCGGCATCGCCAGGGGCGCTGATATTGTCCGGGTACATGATGTCAAGGAGATGGCACGCGTGTGCAAGATGAGCGATGCCATTGTGAGAGGCGTGTAAGCGAATTGGCCATTGTATATCTCTGTCTGGGTTCAAACCTGGGAGACCGGGAAGAAAACCTTTGCCAGGCTCTGACCCTGCTTTCTCTGAAAGTAAATCTTGACGAGGTCTCATCCATTTATGAAACCGAGCCAGTCCCGATTTTGTATCGGGACAAGGAGCAGCCATTGTTCCTCAACCTGGTCTGCCGAATTACCACCAATTTGCCTCCTGAAGAGCTTCTCCGTCTGACCAAAGATGTTGAAGCTAAAATGGGCAGGGTTCCCAGCTTTCCCAATGCACCCCGCGTTATAGATATAGATATCCTTTTCTACGACGACAAGATTATGGAAACCCAGAACTTAACTATCCCGCACCTCCGCTTGAAAGACCGAGCTTTTGTTCTTATACCATTAGCTGAAATCGCCCCGGATTTAGTTCATCCCAAGCTGGGCAAGAGCATCGCTCAATTAGCTAACGCTGTTAAAGGACAAAAGGGGGTGCGAAAATGGTATTATATGAAATGACATAAATGCCTGCGGATGGCAAAGGATACCAAAAAAGGAGGTTAGCAATGGGAACTAAGGGAAGAAAGAATGTTAAAAAGCCCAAGCAGAACAAAGAAAAGAAGAAATAGGAAAGGATAGGGTATATAGTAAATACTAATTTCTAAACTCTAAACAATATCAAACGCCCAAAATCCAAAGGAACTAAACTGTTTAGAACCTGAATTTTAAATATTGTTTAGGACGCGATATACATAAGAGGCATTAATGTATCAGCTATTTGTGGAAGAGCATTTTGATGCCGCTCATTACCTCCCAAACTATCATGGTAAGTGTGAAAGGTTACATGGCCACCGCTTCAAGGTAGTAGCCCGTTTAGAAGCAGCCAAGCTCGATGAGACTGGCTTAGCCTATGATTTCGCTCAGTTGAAGCAGCACATGAAGGAAGTCCTTGCTCAATTCGACCACACTTGCCTGAATGATGTGTCCCCCCTTGATAAGATTGGACCCTCCAGCGAGAATATTGCTGCCACTATATATGATGCGCTCCAGCCCCGCCTTTCCAGCTCTCCGGTAAAGTTGGTGAATGTAGAAGTTTGGGAATCGCCTACAACAGGCGTGGCGTATAGCCCTTGAGCTAATTTTGCTGTTCCGGCGGCAACAAATTGGGAATCGTATCTACAATGGGGTAGGAATGGTTGCAATTAGAGCAATAAAGGGAACCCCTTATTATTTCTTCCCCTTCTTCTTCATCCACTTTAAGCTCCAAATCCCCTTTACATACGGGACAGGCTAAGATTTGCATTAATTCCTTTTTCATTTCAGATTCCAATTATACCATATGAGCAGTGACACTTAATAAGAAAGTGGTATAATACTCGGCAGGAGAATAAAATGACAATCCAGATTAAAAAGACTTACAGGGGCTTAAATCCTGGGATGCTCTGCGATGAAGTACAAGGCTTGCTGCAGAAGCGAGGGATTATAGCTGTTGAGACTGAGTCGCAAACATATGGTCTTCCCAGCGGCGACACTCAATCGCGTACCACGCTAGCATTAAAAACACAAGCAGAGCAAGAGCAAAACCAGAAGGAATGCGGCAGGGCACATATTCTAGGCTCACCACAGGGTGAAACAAAAATGGTTCTCGACGTAGATGAAACCCTCTTCCCCCAAGAAAAACTCTCCGCTTTTCAAAATGACCTCGATTTTATCCTCGGCTCATATGAAATTAAGTGGTAAACGAGCAGCTTTCAGACCAGACCCAGCTTGCCGAGGAAACTAAACAAGCACGAAGAGAAAAACGCCGTGCAAAGGAAAAGGCCAAGATGCCCCAGCATGGCAAGAGCCTGACAAAGGTATATAAGGACGCTGTATCCAAGAGAACCAAGACCACAGAAACCCAGAAGTAGTCAAGCTAAAGCCTAGTGGTTGTCATGATAAAGAAATTCCTTCTCAGAGGTCCAATCATAGTCCTGATTTGCCTGGCAACTGGCTTCGCCATAGTTTACGGCGGCGGGTTGCTGCTCCAGCAATTGGGGTGCTCAGGGCCTTGACTCCTGGTCTGCCTGGGTCTGAAATGACCAAAACGCTATTCATCTTAGTGGGTTCGGCGTTTTGAGCAAATTGCAAAGCACTGCTCACATTCATTGTCGCATGGCTCAGCATGAATGGTTACACTAGCCTCGTGAAGTGTGCTTTGTATTTCGACCTCAATCCGGTCGCATATTTGATGAGCCTGCTCCAAACTAATATCCCCGGCCATTACCAAATGAAGGTCTATATAGCTCTGGCTTCCAGCCCGACGTGTCCGTAGTGTGTGGAAGCCAAACACTTCGCGGCTATGTTTCCTTAAACAGCCTTCGATAACTGCCTGTTGTGAAGGAGGCAGCCTTTCATCAAGTAGCCCTGATATCGGCTTACGGATAGTATCAAGAGCTACTTTCAGGATGTAAATAGCAACTCCAATAGCAATCACAGAGTCGATAATATTGAACCCGGTGAATCGCACTATTGCCAGTCCCACCAACACGGCTGAGGCGGAGTAGACATCAGTGGCAATATTGCGGGCATTAGCCTCCAAGGCTACAGAGCCAGTGGTCCGGGATACACTTAGTAGATGCCGAGATAGGAAGATACTGACCACTATGGAAACCGCCATCACAGCTATCCCAGCTTCCGTTAGTTTAATGCTAGAGCCTTCTATTATCCGGACTATTGCCGAATAGATTATCAGTCCGCCAGCGATAAAGATGAGAATTCCCTGGACAACGCCAGCAACGTCCTCTGCCTTACCATGACCATACGGATGTTCTGCGTCAGGTGGCTTAGCCGCAATGCGAATAGCAGAGAAGGTAATTATTCCGGCAAACAAATCCAATAAACTGTCGGCTGCCTGAGCCAGTATGCTGATACTACCGGTCAGCCAGCTAACGACCACTTTAAATATTATTAAACCGACGACTACACCGATCAGTAGCTTGGTAGCCCCGGCCTTTGTTGAAAACATTTTTTCTATCGTGCGTTCTCTGATATAAAACTACAGGGAACCAGAAGTTTACAGCGATATTCTGACTAAGGCAACAACTTGTTTCTATTCAATACCTTAGTAGCACTTCTTTTTGTCATTGCAAGGAGCGATAGCGACGAAGCAATCTCTGTAGGAAAAATCCTAAATCCCAAGCACCAAATACCAATGCTCAAAACATTTAGAATTTTAATATTTAGATTTGTTTGAGATTGGATTTTGGAATTTAGCCAGTGAGATTACCACGCCCGACAAGTCGGGCTCGCAAGGACGCGTGGAGATCATTACCCAACGTCACAAACATATAAAGTGTCACCAATCTATCTGAACTAGATCACTTTTATTCAGCATTTCCGACTTCGTCACCATGTAATGCAATAAGGCTGTAAAGCAAAAAACAATTACTGAAATAGTGCCGACCGGGACTAGCAAAGTTCCTAGTAAATAAGTTAAACTGTCTGATTTATGGATGACCCTGTGGGCAACGGTACCAGTAAAGGAGCGGTACTTCTTGTCACCACAATAGCCGCCTTTATTTTCCCCTTTGCGCTCTCCGCTGTGAATATTGCTCTCCCTACAATCGGGAAAGAGCTATCACTGGATGCAGTGATGTTAGGCTGGATTGTTACCGCCTACATGATGTCTTCGGCAGCCCTTCTTGTTCCCTTCGGCAGAATAGCAGACATATATGGCAGGAAGAAGATTTTCATCTGTGGCATGGGCATCGTCACGCTCTCGTCTCTTCTCTCAGGAATGGCAAACTCCGCCACTATGCTTATTTCTTGCCGGGTTTTTCAGGGAATTGGTGGTGCCATGGTTGTCGGAACCACAGCAGCACTGCTGATTACGGTATTTCCCGCCACCGAGAGGGGGAAGGTCCTCGGGATAAATGTAGCGTCAACATATCTTGGCCTTTCCCTAGGACCGGTTTTGGGTGGAGTACTGACGCAGCATCTTGGTTGGAGGAGCATCTTTTTCCTAAGTGCGATTCTGGGATTGGCAGTCATCGGCGTTGTTTTATGGAAGCTAAAAGGTGAGTGGTCCGGGGCAAAAGGCGAGAGATTTGATCTTGTCGGGTCCGTAATCTACATCATTGGGCTTGTCGCGCTGGTATATGGTTTTACTCTCCTGCCAGAGATGTCAGGAGTGTGGTTGATTATCGGAGGCATCATAGTACTTTCGGCGTTCATCAGATGGGAAATGAGAACAATAAGTCCGGTCCTGGATATAAGTCTCTTTAGAAACAGCAAAACTTTCACCTTGTCCAACCTGGCAGCGTTGATCAATTACAGTGCCACATGGGCCGTATCCTTCCTCATAAGCCTTTATTTGCAATATCTCAAGGGATTCAATCCTGCAAGTGCCGGCTTGATTCTGGTCGCCATGCCCGCTATGCAGGCTATTTTTTCACCGCTTGCCGGCAGGCTTTCGGACAGGATTGAACCGAGGCTAATTGCCTCAGCAGGAATGGCGTTGACCACTGTGGGGCTTATCATCTTCATTTTTCTAAATAAAGAAACTCCCTTGGGATTCATTGTAGGCAATTTGATTCTGATGGGTTTTGGCTTTGCTTTTTTTTCATCTCCTAATACCAATGCGGTTATGAGTTCCGCCCCAAAGACAGCTTACGGGGTAGCCTCGGCAACGCTGGGAACGATGCGAGGGGTTGGTATGGTCCTCAGTATGGCAATCACCATGCTGATGTTTGCCCTCTACATGGGGAGGGTTCAAATTACACCCGAATACTATCCGTTTTTCCAAGAAAGCATGAAGACGTCATTCATTGTTTTCGCCGTTCTCTGCTTCGGCAGCATATTTGCCTCGCTCGCCAGGGGGAAGGTGCGATAACCCCTAATGTCATTGCGAGCCGTCCCTCTTATGTCATTGCGAGCCGAAGGCGTGGCAATCTCATTTAGAATGCCATCTTGAGCACGGCAAAGGATGTCATCTCTCCGAGATGCTTCTCTGTCAACGTTCTTGGTAACGACACCCTCACCTTAATCCTCTCCCATCGAGGGAGAGGAAATATCGCTGGCAATGAGAGGAAAGAGCCTTCGTTTCAGGGCAGGTAGGTTATCTCGGAGGGCGGTTTTTCGTGTAGCTCAAACTCTATGCCGGCTTCCCTGAACATGTCTACGAATGAATCATCATTATAGCTGCCAAAGGTTACGAAGCGCTTTATTTTGGCATTGATCAGCATCTTGGCACAGAGTATGCAAGGGGTGTGGGTGCAGTAGATGGCAGAACCTTCAAGGCTGACGCCATGGAGTGATGCCTGTATGATTACATTCTGTTCGGCATGAATACCCCGGCATATTTCTTGCCTGGTTCCAGATTCTATGCCCATTTCATCCCTTAGGCAGCCGAGTTCAAGACAATCCTTAAGTCCCGCAGCAGCTCCATTGTATCCGGTGGCTAATATATGCTTGTCCTTCACCGCCACAGCGCCTACATGGTGGCGCCGGCAAGTGGAGCGTTCCGCCACCACGGAAGCTATCTTGAGGAAATATTCATCGCTATCCGGCCTGGTTTCCTTCTTCATTTCAGAACGGATAAAACTCGTTCCGTCTCCTTTTCTAACTCCTCCAGGGAAGCCTCATTCATTATTGTAAAGTCAGCCACGGCGATTGGCCCGCCCTTGTTGCTATTCTCTATCTCGGATTTATCTCGACTGGCTGCTTCCTCAAGCGTTAAGGGCCGTTCTGCTCTATGAGCAAGTCTGGCATGCCTGGTTGCAGGCGATGCCCAGACGGCAATCGTGTTGAACTGCCCGCCATAGTATTCCTTCAATAAAATATACTCTTCCCAGGAGTAAAGCCCATCTACCACAACATTCGATGATTTCAATAAGCTATCAATCCCGGGCAAGTTCAATTTGGCGTAAACAGCCATCCCGTATTCTTTTCTAAGTTGTTGTCTGATATAGCGCTCATTTTCCTCATGTGGCTCCAGTCCTTTGTTCCTAAGTTCCTCGTCTGTAATATCTCCAAACCGTACTTTCTTAAAGCCATGTTCTTCGAACACTCTGGCTACTTCTGACTTGCCCGCACCGGCCATACCAACAATTGCTACCACTTTCACGGTTTACACATATTTAATAAATGGATTGCAGCAGCACTTATATTAACAGGATTTACCCAACTATCATAGAGAAAATCTCAGACCTTAGTAAAAAAGTCACCCTCACCTGAATCCTCTCCCGTCAAGGGAGAGGAAATTTGGCTTGCCGTGGCAAAGAAGAAAACCTTGTCACTAATAATGGAAAATATCGTAGTGCCTTGCCCATCCGTTCAGCACGGATTATACTAAATGCCCATAACCGGGGTTACATCAACCTAATTTGTTGGCGGATAAAATGCTTGGCATTCTTTCGCGAGAAGATATCCTGAAGATGCTGGGGGCAAGTCCTCCCCTAGTGGATAAATTATTTGATGCCCAACAGCAAGTTCAACCCAATGGCATAGACTTGACCCTGAAGGAAGTAGCTTTGTTTTCTTCACCAGGTAGCCTGGGACCAGGAAATGAAGGCAGAGCCCTTTCCAGTACTTCCCCGCTCGTTTTCGATGGCCTGGGACGTGTAGACCTGTTGCCCGGTTGTTACCTGGTCACATACAACGAGGTGGTTAATCTCCCCAAGAACATATTGGCTCTGGCAATGCCCCGGTCAAGTCTTCTGCGCTGCGGGGTCAGCATTCATAATGCGGTCTGGGATGCTGGCTATTCAGGCAGGTCGCAATCTCTCATGGTGGTCTACAATCCACAGGGATTTCGGCTGCACAGGAACGCTCGAATTGTTCAGATGGTCTTTTTCTCTCTGAGCCGCGAGGTAGCCCAAGGCTATCAAGGTGTGTTTCAAGGTGAGAACATCTGATGAGGATTTTAAGCTGGGACTAGTTCTGTTTGCCTGCTTGCTCCAACTCGCGGATATCACTAGTCAGGGATACACGTACTTTCTGGGCGACCTTGCGGAAATGGAATCCATGAACAGCAAGCGTCATGGATAAAGGGTAAGTTTTTGGTTTTTTCAGCAAGATCCAGAAAACCAACTTCCAGTAATGTATTCTTCCTTTTTCCTGGACCCCCAAAACCCATATGGACCTTATCCATGCTATGAGATGGAGAAGAGAAATCTTCCATTTTCCTTTATCGCTAGGTTTATACTCCCTTAGAAAGGTTCTAATACGCTCATAGTATTGCTTGGGTGCATAGATTGTATCTACAACATGCTTATAGCCTCTGGCAAGCGTTTCATAACCCATCTTGGGGATGAAGTTGGTTGAACCATCTGTATTGTCCCCGGTACCACCTACGAGTAGACGGTTTTCCTTTTGTAAACGTTTGTATAATCTTGTCTCTGGAGGAGCCATCAGTACCCCAACCATAGCGGTAACGATCCCACTCTTTTGAATGAAATCGATTTGGCTTTTGAAGATGGAAAGTGGATCACTATCAAACCCCACAATAAATCCTCCCTGCACCTGCAAGCCGTGGTTCTGTATCTTCTTAACCGCAGCCAACAAATCACGACCCTTATTCGGCAACTTATTACATTCGACTAAACTTTCTTCATTGGGGCTTTCGATGCCCACAAATACCATGTCAAATCCCGCATTACTCATCAGCCGCATTAGTTCTTCATCATCAGCAAGATTTATAGATGCTTCCGTATAAAATGTAAAGGGACGTTTCTTCTCTTCCATCCATTTAATTATTGCCGGCAGAATTTCTGACTTTAGTTTCCGTTTGTTGCCAATGAAATTATCATCAACAAAGAATACGCTTTCTCGCCACCCCATATCGTATAATGCGTCCAGCTCGGCTACTATCTGACTTTTATCCTTAGTGCGTGGTACATGGCCGTTCAGTATAATGATATCGCAGAATTCACAATTGAATGGGCAGCCTCGAGAATACTGGATAGTCATTGATTGGTATTTTTTCCTGTTAATAAGTGACCACAAAGGCACAGGACTTCCCCCTATATCCGGCCGTTCTTCAGACGTGTAGATATGTTTGGCACAGCCTTTCTCTAAATCTTCTAAAAAGAGCGGCATTATATTTTCAGCCTCATTAAATACAAGATGGTCTATATCATCAAACCCAAAATCTTCGTACCCACGGCCAAAAAAGGGACCACCGGCAACAATCTTGGTCCCTAACTTGTTGCATCTATCGATGACCTCCCTCACCGAATTTTGCTGCGCTACCATACCGCTGAGAAACACATAATCAGCCCACTTAAGGTCCTTATCTGTCAGGGTTGTGATATTCATATCCACAAGCTTTTTCTCCCATTCCTCGGGCAGCATTGCCGCTACAGTTAATAAGCCCAGAGGGGGAAAAGTTGACTTTTTAAAAATAAATTTTAAAGCATACCTGAAACTCCAGAAGGTATCCGGGTATTGCGGATAAACTAAGAGTACTTTCATTCTACGCTCCTTTCAACATAGTCTGATTCACAATACCATAACACAATACAACAATATTTTTCTAGTGCCTGTGCTTACTAACCATATGGGTAACACTAAGCAGCATATTTCAGCAAGTTCTTTTTCAATATACTCTACTGGAGCAAGATAAGCAAGGGATTGGTGCGGGAAGTAGAAGCTGGCTGGCTTTCTCATTCTGGTAACTCCCACAGTAATTTATTATCACTAAACATACTATGAGTGTTACCTATGTATCTCAGCCTCCGCACGGACCAACTGCCTCACCGACAGCGTAGCCAAACAAAGCAACCCCCGTGATAACACCATGTGAGCTCAAGCCAAATAACTCAGCAACTAACGGTGATTCTATTGCCGCTAAACCACCATAAGCGAAACCAAGAATAACGGCAAAGAGTCAAAACATCCATAACTCTCCGTCCGCTAACAGCAAAAACAAAGCGCCTGACATCAGGATAAGATTGATGATAAGTGGCGATCTGCTCCCCACCCTGTCGGTAATACTACCGGCTGCAATCCTGCCTGCAATACTTAACCCTCCAATAACCGACGAAATACCGGCAGCAACTGTAGCTGAAAATCCTAGATCGGTGGCGTGGTTGGCGATGTGGGCAATTATATTATGCAGACAATAGCCAAAGCGGAATAGTATGGCGACAAGCACCTGCAATTACCGACTACCCATTGTTTCTCGAAGAGAAAATCCCCTGGCGTGTAAATTCAAGCTTGCCTCCTCCTCACTTTTCCCATCAGGCAGCAGCCCCATTCGCCTGGGATCAAATCTCAAGAACTGGGCTGCCACTGTTAGCAGAACCCGCCATAGACTACTTTTTATTCGGACGGCCGGGAAGTACTATTCTTAACTTACGTCACCCTTTTTTGGTTCCCGGCATTCAACCTAAGCCGAGCTTCTGGACCAATTTATAGTCAGTACTTGGTCATTATAGATGGTAAGCCTTTCCATACCAGCTTTGGTAACCACGTAGTCATCCTCAACACCAACCGCTCCTACATCGGGGAAGACCAGCTTGGGTTCAAGGGCAAAGACCATGTTCTCCCTGAATTCCTCGTGGAAGCCGGGGGCAATAACGGGATATTCGTCAATCTCAAGTCCAATCCCATGTCCAACGAAGGCTACTTGATGCCCCTTGTAGCCCATGAAATAGTCCTGGTACTCCCTTTGCCGAACTAGTTCTATTATCTCCCTGTAAAGCCGGGACCAAGACCGCCCGGGGGTAACCCATTGTTCCACAAAGTCCTTAATCTCCTTAGCAACGGAGTAAGCCTCCTGCAGCTTTTGAGATAGCTTCCCGATGACAAAAGTGCGGGTCATGTCGGTTACATAGCCGTTAATCCCAACACCAAAGTCAATAATCAGAGGTTCATTCTCAGTGATAACATTAAAACTCGCCCCTTGGGCAATAGCAGGCGTAGTTCCCAGACCACCTAATGGAACATTCATTGTGGGAGAGACGGTTGCTGTCTTGCCACAGAAGACATGGGCGGAGAACATTTCCTGATTATATCCCCGCATTCGCAGCAGACCTTGATGCCCCAAGCGTCTGGCTAACGCTACCAGCAGTGCATCAACCTCCAGTTCAGTCATACCAGGGCGGATGCTTCTTTGCGCTGCCAGCATAACCTGATTCAGGATCTGACAAGCTTTCCTAATCTGTGAGATTTCATATTCCGACTTAATCATGCGGACTTTCCTCACGAGCTCGGAGACATCAAGAAAATCTGCCTCTGCGTGTTCTCGACGCAGGGCCAGATAATACCTCGCCGGTAGAACGTCCATTTCCAGACCTATCCTGCCTCGTATTGAGTAGTTAAAGTCAGAAATAGCCTGAGCTAGTTGTTGGCTCTTTTTCAGGGGAACGACCTGACTCAAGCTTGACTCCTCTTGAGCACGCTCGAGGTTTCCGTGTACCGCAAGGACAGCTTCACCTTCGGCGGGAATAAAAAGGAAGCAACGCTGAATAGTACCAGCGAAATAAAAGAGGTCGACGTTTTGCGAGATTAAGGCTCCGGCGATATCACTGTCTTGAAGGGACTTCTGAAATCGGGCAATGCGCGACTGTATTTCTTCCCCTGGTGTGTGTTGGTATTCCATTACATCCTCCATGACTCAGACTCGTTAATTCTTAGCTTGCCTGTATGCGTGTTTTACCAAGCTGCCCATCACTTTAGCTGCCCTCTCCGGAGTAGGGTAGAAAACTACACCGCTCCGGACAAACTCCTGCTTCTCTTCAACCCAGACCCCGGTTGGCGATGGAAAGCAGGAAATTATGGGCTTTCCATGCGTGTCCGACTTGAGTAGGCTAGTTATCTCATTGAACAAAGACCTATTCGCTGAGGCATAAGCTGAATATAGTAGCACACCATCTATGTTTTCGTCCGCCAGGACCACCTCAATCACCTTTTTTATTGTCTCAGTGTCATACCAGGCAGGCCCCATATCAATAGGGTTCGACCGAATGGCTAAAGGAGGCAGCAACTGATGCACACGCTCGGTTGTCTTCAGTGAGAAATCAGCTAATACCAGACCATTATTTGCGCAGTACCCTACACTACTAACCGGCAACCCCGAGGAAAGTATATCCCTCAGCAAGCGTAAGGACTTTCTTTATTCCTCTTCCTTATACCACTCACGTATGCCCCGCCGCAATATCTTTCCGGTGGCTGTTCTCGGCATATCCTCCGCCTTGATAAAGTTCACCGACTTAGGCCTTTTGTAGCCGGCTATCTTGCCTCGGCAATACTCTATAATCTCCTGTTCCAATTCCTTGGACGGCTCCACGCCCTCAACCGGAACAACCACTGCCTTTATTGCCTCTCCCCACTTCCGGTCAGCAATCCCAACCACTGCCACCTCCTTTACCTTCGGGTGGCCGGCGACAAGTTGTTCTATCTCGAACGGGAACACATTCTCACCACCTGTGATTATCATGTCCGCCTTTCGGTCCATCAAGACGTAGTACCTGTCTTCGTCACGGAGGGCCATGTCACCGGTCCGGAAATATCCTTCGCCGAACTTAAAGGCTTCTTGTGTTTTTTCAGGGTCTTTGAGGTACTCGGTGAACATGGAGGGAGCGCGCACGCATATCTCGCCTACCTCGCCCTCGGGAACCTCAGTGCCCTCCTCGTCCAGAAGCCTTATCTTTTCCAGGCCGTATAACTCCCTCCCTATGCTCCTCAATTTCTTCAGTTGCTCGTGTGGCCGCAGGACAGTTGTCCCACCCGCCTCGGTGGTTCCGTACTCCTCAAACAGGCCGGCATTCTTCCAGTACTCCATCACGGCTATTTTAGTATCCTTCCGCACAGGCGCCGAGGAACATAGGAGCTTTCTCATGCCTGAAACATCATATTTTGCCTTCACCTCTTCGGGTAGGTCAAGCATCATTACATAGTGTGTGGGCACCAACGAAGTAAAAGTGATCGCTTCATCCTGCATGGTCTTGATATAATGCTCCGGGTCAAAGCTTACCCGATTGTATATGCATACCCCTCCACCAACCCAAGTAAAGGTCCAGGAAAAGAAGATGGAGTTTATGTGGCTTGTGGGCATCACCAGCAAGGCTATGTCGTCGCTAGCAAAGCCAAAATTCACTACGTGCAACCAGTTATAGGCGATGAAGCTCTTATGCGAGCGCACCACTCCCTTGGGTTTCCCGGTCGTCCCGGAGGTGTACGTAATAGTCCAGGGGGATTCTTCATCTACCTCTATGCCCGGCTCCTTTGAGGACCCTTTCTTGATGACTTCTTCATAGTGTTGATATCCCGCAGGAGCCTTCTCATCACCGAAGAAGAGATAGTTGTCACGAGGAATGGGCAATTGGTCACGAATGGAATCCACTCCTTCCACGAACTCCTTCGCCACTACAAAGACCTTGGCCTCACCATGCTCGCATATATACTGGTATTCGGGAGGTGCCAGGCGAAACAGGATAGGTATTATTGTTAACCCCGCTTTGGCTGCTGCCCCGTACATCTCCATCCACTCCACACAATTGTAGGCAATAGCGGCAAATCTATCCCCTGGTCGTAGACCCAAACCCAGCAGCGCATTGCCCAGCCTATTACATCGTTCATTCCATTGCTTGAAGGTTAGAGATCGGCTGAGATCCTTCGCTCCCATTTTATCGGGATGCAGGTAAGCGTTATTCCTTAGCACGTCCCCCGCATTTAACCATTTACCCATTTATTGACCTCCTGTCAATGGTATTTTGTCAGAATCTCATTTTCCCTGGCAAAGTCTCCCGATTCCGTTTCGACCCAAAGTTCATTTGCCAAAACCTGTGCTCAAGTGTCCGGTAACCTCGATCTTCTCACTTCATTATACCAGCCCGGTTGGTGCCCTTACAGTCCTCCTGGCTTCCTCAAGGAGCTTTATCAAATTATCTCGACATACAAGTTCAATCCCAGGAAAGTGCCCAGGCGGCTTAGGTCAATGTTTCCACCACTCAGCACGCAAACCGTTTCAGAACCACTGGGGATTTTAGCTTTATCAAAAAGCAAAGCTGCAAATCCGGCTGCTCCAGCCGGTTCCGTTAGGAGCTTACACCGCTCCAAAATCAAGCATAGAGCTTCTATCATTTCGTCATCCGACACCAGAACGAGTTCATCAACATACTTTTGCACTGAAGCCAAATTCAGCTCTCCAACAAAGGGAGCAGCTAAGCCATCTGCAACGGTTTCTGTTCTGTCCAAATGAACCACTGCCCTCTGTTGCAGACTTTGCCACATGGCTGAGGCACCAACGGGTTCCACACCTACAATCTTAACCGCCGGCTTCTTTAGTTTGATGGCCGTGTCAATTCCTGAAATCAGGCCACCACCACCGACAGGGACGAAAACGACATCAACCTCCGGCAAGTCCTCCAGGATTTCCAGCCCCCATCGTGCCGTGACCGGCCACCATGTGGGGGTCATCAAAAGGGTGAACGAAGGTCAAATTGCGTTTCTTTTGCACCTCCAGGCATGTTGCTAAAAGGTCACCCTCGGTAAGAACCACTTCCGCACCATAGCCCTTAGCAGCATTAACCTTGTTCGGAGGAGTCGTATGGGGCATCACTACTATAGCTGAGGTGCCAAGCAAAGAGGCGGCGTAAGCCAAGCCCTGGGCAAGGTTTCCAGATGATATAGTTATTACCCCTTTTTTTCTTTCCTTTTCTGTCAGATGATGAAGCTTATTAAGAGCTCCTCTAGGCTTGAATGAGCCCGTCTTCTGAAATACCTCTGCCTTGAAATGAAGGTGCGTGTCAGTGCGCTTTCCCAGGGTCGTAGAAGATATCAAAGGTGTTCTGTGGACTCGACCCGCTATAATTTGCTGGGCGCTAGTAACATCACCTAGTTCAATCATCTATTTTCTCTTGCATATCCTAGGTGAGAACGTGGCAAAGCGTAATTTTGCCATCCTTTGCCGGTGGGCTCGGGATTCATAAACCGCACATGACAAAGCAAAGAACCTGCTGAACCTGCCTTGAATATAAACCTCTCCTCAGAACTTCTTGCCCCACTTCTCTTTCCATCTGTCTTTGGCCTGTGGGTTAACTGCATAAGGAGGCCATTCCCCCTTGAGGGCTAGGATAACCTGTTCCATCGGCTTATACCAGAATTCCGGACCCGAGTCAGCAACAGCTGAGTACCAGGCACTGTGGCCGGTAAGGATGACATTGGGCATTTTGAGAAGCGGGTTATCTGGGGCCACAGGTTCGTCCACAGTGACATCGAGTCCTGCGCCGGCGATAAGTCCCTCCTGCAAAGCTCTAATGAAAGCTGGCTGATCCAGAATGTCTCCCCGGGAAGTATTGATTAAATAAGAGGTGGGTTTCATCTTCTTGAACTCCTCGTAACCGAGCAGGCCTCTCGTCTCTTCGGTAACCAGCGCTTGGATGATAACAAAGTCTGAATCCCTTAGGAGTGTGTCAAGACCTACCGGCTCTATCCCTCGGCTCACCAAAACCCCTCCCAGAATATATGGATCATATCCGATAACTCGCATTCCCAGCCCCTTAGCCTTGAGGGCTGTGGCTGTGCCTATACTGCCCAAGCCTATGATGCCAACAGTCTGATCGCGCATTCGAAACACTGGCGGGTTAGCAATCTCTTCTATCGCTTTCCTATCAAAGGGCACAAAACGGGCCTGTCTTTCCTTTACTGCTTTCCCTAGCTGGAAAAGCTTACGGCCCAGAGCCAGCATCAATGCTATGGCATGGTCTGAAACCTCGTCTATGCAGTAACCGGGAGTATTAGTAACAACTATGCCATACTCCGTGGCGGCTGCCAAATCGACATGATCGTAAGCCAAACCGAAACTGGCAAGGATACGGCACTTGGCAAGTCCGCCAAATACTCGCCGGGTGAAGGGCTGAAGCGGAGCGGCACATAGCACAGCATCAGCATCTGCGGTATTGCTAATAAGTTCGTCTTCCGTTCGCCAAAATCCGTTAACCAGCGTGGTATCCAGAGACTCCAGTAGTTTCTCTCCCATATCCAGACCTGGAACATGGGCAGCGTTAACAACTTTGAAGCTCATTGTCTCCTCCTTCCTCTGTTTTCCTCGGCTTCATTCTAGATTTAAGTTCCTTTAGCTAATCAAGACTCTTGGGAATAAGCCATATACTGTATTTCAATGGGCATATTGAGTAGCGATGTGCTTGACCAGATACAGAATATAGTCACCCGCTCACACCGCTGGTTGAAATGAATACTCTCGTACGTCGGGTACAACAATGACCTCTTCATAACATGGCAACCTTCTTCATGTCGCAGCAGACCGAAATCTTAACTAGACAGGGCTTTTCTCTGGATAGACTCTTATTCTGCGGCAAGCAAGTGGTTCCATAACCCAAGATGCTACCCTTCGTTTTCCTGAAGCTAGCTGTCCGACTGCCATCGAAGCACAACAATCTTGGCTCGGTAACCCTCCAAGCTTCAATCATCCACCATGGTATGAGCACCCTTGTCATCACCCAACACTGCCACCCTTTCTGGACATGCCATCCCTTTGCCTATCGGTTTGGCTTTTCCAGAATTTCTAGATGATTATATACTATATCACACACCCTAACCTGTCAATAGTAAGGGGGGTTGACAAGTGCCAATGGGGTAGTATAATAGTAATAGGTTAATAGTAATACATAGTGAGATGGTATAATGAATCGGCGAAGGTCTAATATAGAGATAATAGCTGATATGCTCAGAGTGGGGGAAAATGGCGCTGGCAAGACGGAGATTATGTATAGCGCCAATATGAGCTATGCCCAGATACAGAGGTATCTCGGTTTCCTCTTGAGCCACGGGTTCATTAACAAAGTGAAGGTAGGAAATCCCTCAGTTACCTATCAGGTAACGGACAAAGGGGGAGAGCTGCTCAAAAATATAAACTACATAATTGAAGTACTCGAGTTCCACAATGGCCATAATGGCAATGGAGCTTGAGGCTTAAATGTTGTGGAGTTATAGAGGGGTGCCTGGAAGTAGAGTGAGGTCACCCCTTATTTAACATAAAAATCTAAGGAGAGTGTTATGATAGGAGCGGTATATGTCTGAAAAAAGGATGCTAATAGTAGATGCTGAGCTGGTGAAAAAGGTAGACGACAATCGTGGTGATATGGGTCAGTCTGAGTTCATCAACTTTCTTATTGAGACTCAGTTGAAGGAAAAGGAAGAAAGTAAAAAGCAAGGCGGCGTAACCCGAGAAGAATTTCACCAGTTTCAGGAAGGCACGAAAGAGCTATTGCGCAATTTCCTGGAATTCTTTATCAGCTATGGGTTGGAGCTAGGCAAGCAACCTGGCGATAACGAATTCGAGCAATTAGCTCAGAAACTGCAAAGTCTAGGTAGCTCAGCAAAGGTAAAAAGCTCCTGACTCTCTTTCCTCGCATTTTCCTCCACAATCACATCCCCCACAGCTTCAAATAGAACTATCTTCTAGAACATAATCTCTTCCCAAGCTATTCCTAGCCCTGTCATACTATATTCAGGATAACGAAATCCTCCGTGTCATTCCTGAATGACACGGAGGAAAACAGGAGGTATAGATATGGCAAGGCCGATTGATTTACTGCGCGAGGGGAGCAAAGAGCAGCTATGGCAGATGTGCTGCGGCTTTATTCACCTCAGCCTGGAGGAGTTTATGGCTACCCAGAAGAGGCTGCTCCTGGAGGAGATTGTGCTGTTAAAGGACAGCGAGTTGGGCAGGAGGGTGATGCGTGGCGCCATGCCTGAGACGATAGAAGAATTCCGGGAGCAGGTACCTTTGACCACCTATTCTGATTACTTACCTGATCTTGTGGAAAAAAGGGAGGATGTCTTGCCGGTGAAGCCTGCCATGTGGGCACATACTATAGGCAGGGCTGGCGAATATAACGTTAAATTAGTGCCGTTTTCAGAGAGGTCCTTATATGAGTTTGAGCGTGTGGCCGGTGGCATTGGTCTTTTCGCCTCTTGCAACCCTCAAGGCGATTTTCCACTGAAAGAGCATATGAAAAACTTGTCTACACTGGGTTCCCAATATTATGGGACTGGTGTTATAGGATATATGATAAAGCAGGCGCTTGGCTGCGATTTCTTGCCTTCTAATACTGATGGGAGTTCCCTTCAGGAAAAGATAAAAGCTGGCTTTAAGGAAGCCTTATATCGGGGTCTTGATAGTTGTGGTGGTTTGTCTTCTATCCTGGTTTACGTTGGTGAGATGTTCAGGCAAGGTACGATAGATGTAGACACCCGTTTTTTACTCTCGCATCCAAAAGCATCCGCACGTTTAATCAAAGGATTAATTAAGAGCAAGCTAGCTCGTCGCCCGATGCTGCCCAGTGACCTGTGGTCCCTGAAAGCGATTATCGGTGGCGGCACTGATGGTGCTATTTTTCGGGAAAGCGTGGAAGAACTGTGGGGAAGGCGCCCCCTGGAGGCATATGGTGGGACAGAAGGAGGAATCTATGCCACTCAAACATGGGATTATGAAGGCATGACTTTTATTCCCAATCTCAACTTCTTTGAGTTCATTCCTGAAAGGGAGTGGTTCAAATGGCAATTAGACCATTCCTATCAGCCGAAGACTATCTTGCTGGACGAGGTAAAGGCTGGTGAGAAATATGAGATAGTTATCACCAATTTTCATGGCGGTATTATGACTCGATATAGACCTGGCGATATGGTCAGGATAACTTCGCTGCGAAACGAAAAACTGAATATTGATATACCGCAAATGGTGTTTGAAAAGCGAACTGATGGACTTGTTATCATATTTGGTATTGGTTATTTGACGGAAAAAATAATCGGGGAGGCAATTGAAAATACCAGTATTCCTTATGTAGATTGGACAGCATGCAAGGAGGTAGTCAGCAATAAGCCAGCTTTACATATCTATCTTGAGCTCAAAGATAAGTATATTGCTAGTGAGCAAAGCGTGGCTGCATCTGTGTACAATGAACTGGAGAAATTAGACAGTGTTTATCACTTCAACCTTTATAAATATGCCTATGGTAATGCTACGAAATTCCTTGGTCTAAGACCGATAGCAGTTACTTTTCTTCCTGAGGGTGCCTTCTCCAGTTATATCTCTCAACGGCGGCCTGAGGGAGCTGCTGTGGGCAGTCTCAAGCCGCCGCATATTAACCCCTCTGACGAAGCACTTTCTTTGCTAAGAACTCCAAAGGTGGTGGTGGAGGCTGTGCCGGTAACTGAAGCTGAACGTGCAACTGCTCAATGACACTAGCATAGTTTAGAGAAGGGCAGGACGCCCTGCCAAGGCGAGGAGGGCGAGGTTTTAACCTCGCCCTTTCGTTTATCAATCTAAGCCCTTCAAGCTCGCCTTATGCGGGGAAGCATGTGACTGAGAACAACTGTACCTTTGAGGGATTACTATAGTCCTTCTTGACAGTTTCCAAATTTATGTCAATAATAGCTTTATATGAAGGTGATTTATAGAAATGGTGACACAACAGTCATTGCGAGTCCTGATTTATCGGGACGAAGAAATCCCGCGGAGGGCACGGGATTGCCACGCACCTTTCAGGTGCTCGCAATGACATCGGAGAGTGGCTCGGAATGACAGGCAAAATTGTGTCGGGATTTATGGGTTAGACTATATAAGGGTGATATTATGAATGTCGAAGTTTTAATTCCCTTAATTGCTACGATTGCCTATATCCCCTTGTTTGTTATTTTACTATCTAGCCGGCCCTGGCAACGAGGGCACAGGCTTTTCCTCCTATTCTTGATTCCTGCTGTATTGTGGAGCTTGAGCATCGTTCTCTTCCGCAGCGATTTTCTTGTGCCATACAAACTCCACCTGATTAGAATTGGCATCTGCCTTGTTATCTGGACGCTGGTTCAACTTCATTATTTTATCTGTTCTTTCTACCGGTCTGAACGCATCAAAATACCATGGGCTTATATTTTCTTGGTCAGCACGATTGCCCTGGCAGCGTTAGGCCATATACCACGGGATATTGAAGTCACTACGAGCGGTATCATTGTTGACTATGGTCCCTGGATTATTGCTATAGGTGTACTTTTTCTTTCCATAGTAGGTGTCAGGGATATACATTCTTTGATGCAAAAGTACAGACTCTCACCCAACCCAGAGGAGCGTAATCAGATTGTTTATTTACTTGCTGCTATTGCTATCCTAACGGTGTCCATTCTTAGCTCTATTGGTCCCCGTGGGGGCGAATTTCCTGTGAGCCACATCGGCAACCTTGTCGTCGCCTGTATCTTCACCTACGCCGTTATCGCCCACCGTCTGCTGGATATCAGGGTTGTATTCCGCCGAGCCCTGATATACGTAGTCCTCTATGGCGGTAGTGTTGGCATGGTGGTACTGTTTTTCTGGCTCGCTCACCGGTTCGGCGGCTTTGAGCTTAACTTTGCCTCTTTAGCGGTAGCCATCGGCCTGGGAATTCCCGCTATCCTGTATTGTGTTCACAAGGTGCACAACCTTTGGCGAAAGAAGGTAGAGGAAGCCTTTATCGGGGCAAGATACTCCTATCGCAGGCAGCTATCTGAATTTATCACCGGGATACATGATATTCCCACCCTGCAGGAATTGGGCAGCGAATTTATATCACTACTTGCTCAGTCCCTTGACTGTCGGAGAGCTTGTCTGCTTTTGCCCCAGGCTGAAAACGGGGGTTTCAGTGCGCAATTTATCTATCCTCCTGTGGAGGATAATCCTATGGGGGAGTTGGAATTGAGGCAGGATAGTCCTATTGTGACTTGGCTGGAACACGAAAGCACCATATTACCGGAAAGGAGTCTCGATATCTTTCCTGCATTCCAATCTATATGGGAGGAGGAGAGAGAGGAAATCCAATTGGCAGGGGTAAAGACATTCGTTTCCTTAATGAACAAGGGGAATCTTGTGGCTATTCTGGCAATAAGTGAGAGGCGAGATGGGAAGCTTTACGCCGTTGAGGATATTGATTTATTGGAGTCTATCACCGCCCAGGTGGCAGCGAGCATGGAAAAGGAGTATTCCCATGAGCAGTTGAGGGAACAAGACGAAGAAATAACCCTGGTTAACCGTTTAACCGCAATCATAACCTCCAGCATGAGCATTCAGATGATATTTGAAGCTTTCGCCCAGGAATTAAAGAAAGTGGTGGATATTGATTGGGCAACAATTGCTTTAATTGATGGAAGCGAGCTTTATTTTCTGGCTCTATCCAGCACCATAGGTTCTGCTTGGCAGCTGGATGAGAGAATACCGCTTGAAGGGACGGCTACGGAGTATGCATGCCGGGAGAGGCAAGCCGTATATGAATCTGATCTGAAACGAAACCACAGATTCTGGACCTGGGAGAGTCACTTACAGCTAGGGATTCGTTCTGTTGTTTACCTAACCTTGAGTGTCACGGACCGTACTATTGGCAGCCTGATTTTGGCCAGTCGCAAACCTAACGCTTACAGTGGCAGGCAAATAAAACTTCTGGAAAAGGTGGCTTTGCAGATTGCTGCGCCCATTGAGAATGCTCAACTTTATGCCCGGGTGGAACAAAAATCTCGTATTGATGAGCTTACCGGGCTATTTAATCGACGTCATTTTGAAGAGCGACTCAAAGAGGAGGTTTCCCGGCATGCTCGTTATGGCGATGTGTTCTCTATATTCATGCTTGACTTGGATAACTTTAAGACCTATAACGATGTATATGGGCATCCTGCCGGGGATATTCTTCTGAGTCAGATAGGGGAAATTATCAGAAGCTCTGTCAGGAATGCTGACCAGGCTTTTCGTTATGGTGGCGATGAATTTGTTGTCATTTTGCCCCAGACAGTCAGGGATGATGCCTATGTCGTAGCTGAGCGAGTTCGAGATCAGGTTGCTGGGGAGATGGAGAAGAAGTCACTTACTGTGACTTGCAGCATTGGTTTGGCTAGCTATCCTGCAGATGGAGTGATATCTCAAGACCTTGTTACCGGGGCCGATACTGCTCTTTATTATGCTAAGTGGACTGGGGGTAATCGAACCTACCTCTCCTCCAAGGTTTTATCCGAGCCGGTAGACAATGGAGAGGTTCATGGCAAGCGTAACGGTTTGAGTGCTGTTTATTCATTAGTCTCAGTAGTGGAGGCTAGAGATCCATATGTCTATGGTCATTCCAGGAGAGTTAATACTTATGCCGTGGCTTTAGCTGAAGCGATTGGACTATCGCCTGATGAGGTATCCAAGGTGAGCACTGCTGCTTTGCTTCACGACATTGGCAAAATTGGCATTCCCGATAAAGTGCTCAACAAAAAGGGAGGGCTTAATGAAGAAGATTGGAGGGCGGTTAAGGCTCATCCCAGGTTAGGGGCAAATATCATCAGTAACATACCCAATCTGGTTCCTTGTGTGAGTATCATCTTACATCACCATGAAAGGTGGGATGGTGGTGGCTATCCTGAAGGGCTGAAAGGCGAAGAGATTCCCATAGAAGCTCGCATACTCGCTATAGCTGATAGCTTTGAGGCGATGAGTTCTGCCCGTCCTTACCGTCCTGCCTTATCTCTCGAACAAGTGGTAAAAGAGCTCAGACAAGTTGCCGGGCATCAGTTTGACCCTCAGTTGGTGAAGGTCTTCATTGGCATTATCGAGGCTGAACTCCCTGAGAAGGTGAAGATAAGTCAAGACTCAACCAGCGAGGGAACAGGTCCGTAGCTGTGGGTCTTTATATCCGCAGGGCGAGTCTAAAGCATCGCCGCTGGTACCTGAGGCGTGCTCTGTTTCTTTATCAGAACGCATATATTGCGTGAGAAATTCCTTATCGGGAAATGGTAGGACTTCTCCGGTGACATAGTAATGATTTCCCAGCCAGTTTTAACTAATAGCTTTCTTAGCTCGCCATAAGAGAAAAGGTGATAGTAGCGGTAAATTGTTTTTTCTTTTAGCCTCCAGGGGACTTGTCGCTCTTTTGATTTGAACCAGAACCCTGGTTGTCCGTGGTTCCAAACGGTTAAAAAGGCCTCGCCCTGGGGCTTTAATACCCGCTTTAATTCTATGAATGCCTTTTCCCTTTCCTCTCTGCCTTTAATGTGGTGGTAAGTGGCAACTGATATTGCCCAATCGAAGGTATTATTTGGGAAGGGCAGGAACAAGGCATTAGCGGCCATTAAGTTGACATGAAGCTTAAACTTGGCAGAATATCTCAAAGCCTGCTCGAGCATGGCTGTGGAGTAATCTACTCCCCAGAGTTCAAAGCCCTGGCTGAAGGGCAAGAAGTCCGGTCCATGAGCACAGCCCACATTTAGCAGCTTTCCACGTTGCCATCTTGTCGCCAGTTCCTCTAGCTCTTCTTTTAATAAAGGCCAATGCCTGACCCGATACCAGCTTTCAGCTATTTGGTCGAAAATCTCCCTGTTTGTGGTCATAGATACACTCTGCTAAACTTTATCATATTAAGTTGAAATGCTCATGGTCGCAATTGTCTATGCTGTCACCTGAACCAAAGCTATGACTTTGAACCAAGTGAAGAGGGATTGAGTGGAGCGGTGAGATTCTTCGCCTTCGGCTCAGAATGACACCTTCATCCTGTCATTGCGAGGCTGACGAAGTCAGCCGAAGCAATCTCAAAGAAGGGCAGGGGATTGCTTCGCTCCACTGGCAATCACATTAGAGAAAGGCTCAGGGTGACATGGACATAGAGATGGCATGAAGAAAGCATCTCGAACTATTTCTGGAGTAACCCCGGTGGCAGTTATGGTCAAGCCATTTCCTTGCCCCGGCAAATGTGTTTATTGCCCCAGTTCCCCTGAGGCACCCAAGAGCTATACTGTGGAGTCTCCGGCGGTACTCCGGGCTCGAAGTTGTGGCTTTGATGCCAAAAAGCAGGTGGAGGTCAGGCTTAAGACATTGGCTGAAATGGGGCATGCCCAGGATAAGATAGAACTTATCGTCATGGGAGGTACCTTCCTGTCTTATCCCCTGGACTACCAGTATCAGTTTATTAAGGATTGCTATGATGCTCTGAATGACATCCCCTCCAGTAGTTTAGAAGAAGCCAGGAAATTGAATGAAACTGCTGAACATCGCTGCGTGGGTTTGTGCATCGAGACCAGGCCTGACTTCTGTGGGGAGCAGGAGATAAGGAGCATGCTTGATTTTGGCACCACTAGGGTGGAGCTTGGGGTACAGACCTTGGATGATGAGGTTCACTGCCTGACAAAGAGGGGACATGGAGTAGCTGAAATTATCTCCGCGACCAGGCTATTACGAGATTATGGCTTTAAGGTTTACTATCATTGGATGCCTGGTTTACCAGGGTCAGCACTTGAGCATGACCTAGAGCTATCGCGGCAATTATTTGAGGACGAGCGTTTTCGACCTGACGGGCTCAAGCTTTATCCCACGCTGGTAGTTCGGGGGAGTGAACTAGAGAGTTGGTATCGGGATAATCGCTACCAGCCTTATGGTGATGAGGAAATGATTGATTTGCTTATGGCTATTAAAGCTCTAATTCCCAAATATGTAAGGATTTCGAGGTTGATGCGGGATATTCCCAGCAAATTTATTATTGCCGGGAGCAGAGACTTAGCGCTCAGAGATACTATTAGAAAAAAGATGGGGCAAACGGGTCTTCGCTGTAGCTGCATTCGTTGTCGGGAATACGGGCATCGCCTGAGGGATGGCTGGGCAATTGGCGAGCCCTGGTTAACCAGGCTGGATTATGAAACTTTGGGAGGGAAGGAGGTCTTCCTTTCCTACGAGGATGAGAATGAAACCTTGTTTGGCTTGTTGAGGTTGAGAGTAAATGGGGAAAGAGCGGTAGTTAGGGAGCTACATATTTTTGGTTCCGAAGTTCCTCTGGGAGGAAGGGCAGAGCGCACTGCCCAGCATCACGGTCTCGGTGAAACTTTGCTCCGTGAGGCAGAGAGAATCGCCGGGGAGCAATTCAAAGCGGAAAGACTATCGGTACTCAGTGGCGTCGGTGCCCGGGAGTATTATCGCTCGCTTGGTTACAGTCTGGAAGGCGCTTATATGGTCAAGGAGCTTGGTTAAGCCACTTGGAAGCCTTCAGAGAGACTTTTTAGCAAGCCGTCCGCCTGAGCGAAATCGAAGTGGAAGCTAGCCTGTTCTTGAGTGCCGCTCATGGTTTGATAAACTCACCAAGAGCGATTTAATAAACAATCCCCTTAACTGTATTGACATCGAATAATAGCTACAATTATAATCACTTTAAGGTACCGCAGAGGGTACTCAATCAATTGAAAGGCTTGGAACACGGAGAAAACAAGCAAAGGAGTAAGAATATGAATAACGAGGTAAAGCCCACCTGGAGATTAGCTTGGGGATTGTGGTGGCGGATGACTCTTATTGGTCTGGGGATATCTGTGATAATCATGCTGATTGTAACTTTGGTGGGCCTGTCACTCATACCATGGTTCATACCCTGGTAAGCTCTCTTTGCATAATTGCCGGGAGTGGTGTGACCGATTTGCTATTGCGACAAGGCAACGGTGTAGTGGTTGCAGTGCCGGGCTGGATTACGGCAGGCAAACTTGCTGCATTGGCGGTGATTGAGGTTTTGGGGTATTGACAAGGAGAGCTTTTAACTATATCGTATTTAAAAGGATAAAAAAGGAGGGATAAAAAATGGAAAAAACGTGGAAGCCGACGGTTGCCGGCATATTAGCCATAATTGCAGGAGCTCTTCAGGTGATTTTCGGCATGGTATTTGCCATCGGAGTTGGTATTGGGGCTGGAATTATTGGGATGGGATGGTTGAGTGCCATTTTTGCCCCGTTAATTGTATTTGGGATAATTGCGATAGTAGGCGGTATCTATGCCCTAAGAAGAAAGATTTGGGGATTGGCGCTTGCCGGATCTATCTGTGCACTCATTGGCCCTTGGTTTATTTTTGGGATACTCGCCATTATATTCGTCGCCTTGGGGAAGGGTGAATTTAAGTAAAATCCAAGGTCTGGAAGTTATTGGCGGCATAGTGGTTGCTAAGAAAGTCTCTTAGGAAGAGAGACAATGTTCTGTAGAAATTGTGGTAAAGAGTTAACAGGGACTCCGGAATTTTGTATGCATTGTGGGGCCAGGCCAATGGCGGGCACAAGTTTTTGCCCCGAGTGTGGTGCCCAAACAACACCGTTAACCAAAGTATGTACGAACTGTGGCGCACAAGTAGCCAAGGCAATAGATGGAAAAACCTGGAAGCCGACAGCCGCGGGCATTTTGACTATTATTGCAGGATCTCTAGGACTACTGATTGCCATAGGTCTTGCAGTTGGGCTCGGGATAGCGGGAATGATGATAGGCATGATTCCGGGATTCCCTAGCGGCGGGTTGCTTGTCCTTATCGCCATTCCTGGGATTATATTGAGCATAGTAGCCCTAGTGGGTGGCATTTATGCCCTGAGAAGGAGATTATGGGGCCTGGCGCTTGCCGGGTCTATCTGTGCGCTCCTTGGCCCTTGGGTGATTCTCGGGATACTCGCTATTATATTCGTCAGTTTGGGGAAGGATGAATTTGAGTAAAGTCCAAGTTTCTGCAGGTTATGAGGTGATTGTGCTTGAGGAATCAGGCAACCGCAAGATGTTGTTGGAAGAACTTTAAGGTCAAAAGGAAGGTAAGATGCAAAAGTATCGTTTTCTACCCTTTGCAGCCAAGGTTTTAAGAATCGTGGCGTGGATAATACTGGTGGTCGGTGTTATTGGTTCGATTTTTTACGGAATTATGACGGGTCGCGCTGAAGGTGGAACTTTAGTTACAGGTATTGTGATGGCTGTTGCCGGGGCAATTGTCTCCTTCCTGGCCTGGGTTTTCTTGCTTACTACCAGGGAACTCCTTTATCTGTTGATGGATGTGGAAGAGAACACCAGAAACACGGCTGAGCGCATCACCATTACAAAGAAATCAAGCTAAGATAAAGTTATGCCTTAGGTGGTTATGATAGTGAAGGCAGCAATATTTTCCTTGTTCGGCAAGCTCATTCGAAAACGGCGACTACCGATGCCCGGGAAGAAAGGGCGCGATTTTTTGCAGAGAGAGCGGCAGTTGAATAAGATAGAGGAGTATTACTACATAAAATATGCGCTTAGTGTTGTAACGGTCATAGCATGGATAATACTAGTGCTTGGCTTTATTGCTTCGCTTGTTTGGGGAATTACCACGGGTGGAATACAAGGCGGGCTTCGAATTGTAATAGGAATGATTGCCTCATTCCTGGCCTGGCTGCTATTGCTTATGTCCAGGGAACTTCTGAAATTGTTTGTGGATGTAAAGCAAAATACCATGAACACCTCTGAAGGTGTTACCAAGAAATCACAATGAGATAGATTTGTGCCTCAGCAGGTGAATGTTAATCAGGGCAATAACCTTCTTCTGTTTGGCAGCTTCATTTAGAGGGGCGATGGTGTGGGAGGATGGCTCAACGAGTAAGCTGTAATTATTCCACTCATCCCATTTTTCCACCTCTTTACCACGTCGTCGGCAAAAATCAGAACACCTCGGCGGTATTTCTTGCTTTCAACTATTATAGAATCAAAGGTAAGTTCATTTATTTTAGCCACGAAATTTAGTCTTCCTTCCTCTGATTTCCTTGGCGCCCTGTAAATCGGATTTTTGTTTGCTGTCACGCTTTATTGCCCAGCCATGCTTAAAACGATTTAGATTTACAAATCCTTTTGCTACGATTTCACTCCTTAAATAAAGCTGTCCTTCAGCTTGAATATCGCCTCCTCAACATTGCTACCCTGTGCTCTGAGGTGTTTTATAGCTTCCTCTATTCTATCATGTTTATAACTATCATTGAGGTCAGCTAGCCTATTGTATAAACCAGCCCGGTTGCCAAAGTTGAAATTGAGTCTTTCCTCATCTGGCAAAGATAAATACTTATTTATGATATTGAGGCATTTTTCTTTATCCTCGGGCATTTTGCCTTCGATCTCCATCAATAAGTTCAATGTATGGTCACTCTTAAGATGGCTGGTAACTTGCAGGTTTTCGATGAAAAGACCTATCTCCTTTACTACTTCATCCTCAGTTTGCAGCTCAAAATCTCCGTTTTGTAACTTGGCCCACAATGGCATAGCCGGAGTGATGTGGAGGCTGCGCAGCCTTATATAATCAGGATCAATCTCGTTTAATACCCTGGCTGTTTCTCGTGCGTGTTCTTGAGACATTTTCTTGCCCCCCAGACCAGGCATTACATATTCACACAGAGAAATGCCTGCTTTTTTTACCTTCTTTCCGCCTTCAATATGGTTCTTGGCAGTGCATCCCTTTTCTATATAAACCAGCAAAGGGTCATAGCCAGTCTCGAGTCCAATGTGAACCCTATCTAGCCCGGCATCCTTTAGTTCCTTCAACTCCGCTAACGACTTTCTGGCTGCAGTGTGGGACCTACCATATGTAGTTACTCTATTTAAGCTGGGGAAGGTTTTTCTCAGGAAAGTAAGCACCTGAGTTAGCTCAGCGGTGCGCATGATTAAGGTGTTAGAATCCTGGAGGAAGGCTGATTTTCCTCCTGTCGCAAGCCAGCGGGCAACGTTATGCACACATTGTCCGTATTGAAGTTGATTAGAGAGCATTGCCGCTACCTCTGTCACTTTGTCGCCATGGCCCATCTTCCAGGCTATTTCATTTATACCCTCGCTGATAGCCTTAGCCGCCTCAATATCTTTTATGATCTCTTCCACTGACCTCAGTTCAAACTTGCTGCCCTTGTATATAGGGCAGAACTGGCATCTATTCCAGGGGCAATTCCTGGTCGCCCTTATCAGGAGGGAATTAGCTTCGCTAGGAGGCCTTATAGGACCTAGCTCAAAGGTCTGGCTCAGCTTCTCTGTTACTGTGTTACTTAACATTCTGTGCATTTTAGCGTATTAGAGGGCAATAGGCAAATGGACTTTGGTCTCCTTACCATGATAATATCAGCATTTCAAATGAAGCAAATTGAATTAATCTCTTTTGATGCTGAGGGGACAGTGGTAACGCCTGATTTCAGCCAGGCTATATGGCATGAGGCTATTCCTGCGCTTTATGCTCAGAAAGAAGGACTTAACCTTGCTCAAGCTAAGAGACATGTTGCTGAGGAGTATGGCAAGATTGGCGACCAGAGGCTTGAGTGGTATGATATTGAATACTGGTTTAGCTATCTTGGCTTGGGTTCTTCCGAGTCAATGATACAGGGTTGCCTGGATAAGATAGGCTATTATCCTGAGGTAACCGAGGTCCTTTCTTCCTTAGCCAGTGAATATAAATTAATTGTTGCCTCAGGCACACCACTAGAGCTACTGCATTGCTTATTGCGAGATATCAAACCTTATTTTGTTCGAATTTTTTCTTCCGTTTCACATTACAGGCAATTAAAAAGCCCTGATTTTTACATCAGGATATGTGAAGAGATGAGTGTCAAGCCAAGCCGGGTCATCCATGTGGGTGATAACTGGCAATTTGATTTCCTCAATGCGCGACAGGCTGGTATAAATGCTCTCTATCTTGACAGATCGAGGAGAGATCATCAGGAGTCTCTTAGCGATTTGAGTCAATTGAAGCAGCTTCTTCCACCCCGGATATAATATATTCCCTTTTGGTCTAGTGCCAGCCTACTCACTATGGACATTGTAAGTCATTCTAAGTTACAATTTGGTCCTTGACCAATGCCAAATCATAGGGAAGTTTCCCCCGAAAGCGCCTCTCCAAGTAACAGATCCAACCTGTCCACGATAGAGCTCAAGGAAATAGCTAAGAAATTACGCCGTCATGTGATCACGATGACAGCTACGGCGGGCAGCGGGCATCCCGGCGGCTCCCTATCAGCAGCTGATATTATCACTGCCCTTTATTTCAAGGTTTTGCGCCATAACCCCGAAAATCCCCAGTGGTCAGACCGTGACCGATTTATATTGAGCAAGGGACATGCTGCTCCAATTTTGTACGCTGCTCTGGCCGAAACTGGCTATTTTCCCGTGGCAGAGCTGGCAACATTGAGAAAGTTGGATAGCCGTCTCCAGGGACACGCTGATAGTAAGTTCACCCCAGGTGTAGAAATGTCAGCTGGTTCTTTAGGTATGGGTTTGTCCTTCTCCATTGGCGTCGCCCTGGCCGCCAGGCTGGATTGCAAAACTTACCGGACATATGTTCTTCTTAGCGATGGAGAATGTGATGAGGGGCAAACTTGGGAGGCGGCCCTTTCAGCTGTCCAATTTAAACTAGATAACCTAACGGCTATAGTTGACTGCAATGGTATGCAGCTCAGCGGATGGACTCGAGACATCATGAACCTTGAGCCTTTTACCGGGAAATGGCAAGCCTTTGGCTGGCATACCATTGATATAGACGGACATAACTTTGACCAAATCCTGTCCGCTTGCCTAGGGGCTGAAAAGATAAAAGGCAAACCCACTGTCATCGTCGCCCGCACCATCAAAGGCAAGGGGGTTAGCTTCATGGAAAACAATGCGGCGTTTCACGGCAAGGCACCTACCTGGGAAGAAGCCGAAAGGGCGCTAAAGGAGTTAGAGTAAGTATGGCTGAAGCATCTACTAGGGAAACCTACGGCAAGACTCTGGTAGAGTTGGGCAGACAAAACAAAGACATTGTTGTTCTGGACGCCGATTTATCGACCTCAACAATGACCAGTTTTTTTGCCCGGGAGTTTCCAGACCGCTTTTTTGACTGCGGCCTAGAAGAACAAAACATGATCGGCATAGCTGCTGGACTAGCTGCCTCGGGAAAAATCGTTTTTGTCAGCAGTTTCGCCATCTTCGCTTCATGCCGCTGTTTTGACCAGCTAAGACTCTGCCTTTCCCAGCCAGAACTAAATGTCAAAATCGTCGCCACTCATGGAGGCATTACTGTTGGCGAAGATGGCGCCTCCCACCACGCCATTGAGGATTTAGCCTTGTATTGTGCTCTCCCCGGCTTTACTGTCGTTGTCCCTGCTGATGCCATAGAGACTGCTGAGGCAGTCAGAGTGGCGGCAAGTATCCATGGGCCTTTCTACGTTAGACTAAGTCGCCCTAAGACACCGATCGTTTACCCCGAAGGCTATCACTTCACATTAGGCAAGGCAGTAACCATGAGACAAGGTACGGATACAACTGTTATAGCCGTGGGCATCATGGTCGCTAAGGCTCTGGAGGCGGCGGATATCTTAGCAAGACAAGGTATAGATTGTCGGGTAATCAACATGCATACCTTCAAACCATTGGATGAAGCAACCATAGTCAAAGCAGCCTCAGAGACGGGCGCAATTGTTGTTGCTGAAGAGCACTTAGCCCAGGGTGGTCTGGGCAGCCGAGTCGCCCAGACAGTGGCTAGAGAGAAGCCAGTGCCTATGGAATTCGTCAACCTTGGTGATAGGTATGCTTTGTCAGGCAAAGCTGAGGAACTGCTTCAAAGATACGGACTGACCGCCGAACGCATTGAAGAGTCGGTCAAGTCAGCCGTCAACAGAAAGTAACATTTCCGAGCTCCTCAGTAAGACTTATGTCCCACTGTCGCTATTAACCAGATCATTTTGTTCTACCGGAAAGCAGAAGCCAATACTGGACTACTTTCATGAGCGAATAACTAACGGCTTTACCGAAGGCTGCTACACTAAGATCAAGATGCTAGAGGGCGTATCTTATGGCATTAGGAATGTCGATGGTTACCGGAGGAAAATGCTCCTTAAGCTTGTATCCTCTCGTAGCTCTTTCCACACAATTTGAAAGGAACTAAGAAACGATTGACGGTGTGAGGGGGTGATTATATAATGTAGTCTATAAACTACAATTTTGGAAAAGTTAAATTGTTGCAAAAGGAGGCGGAACATGGGTAGATACATGAGAATCATGCTGGCAGCTTTGCTTATCGTGACGGGGGTTTGGGTCTTCTCGCCCTCCGGCTATGTAAGCGCAGGAGGAATGGTTGTGAACCAGAGCTTCGAGCAGGGAGAAGAGGAAGCCCCGTACGGCTGGGTACTGAGTGGAAACGCTGCGCGTGCAAATACCGACCCCATCTATGCAGGTAGTTGGGCTGCCCTGTTAAGCGATGACGGTGACACGCTCACCCAGTGGATCGAAGACATTCAATCGGTGTTCACATACGAAGTCTGGGGGTGGATATATGTTTCCGGCAACGTTACCGGTGTCATCACTCTCGACTTCTGGGAGGGAAAAGAAGGAAGACAACTGAGTTCGACAAGAATGTTGTTCACTAATGACACGAACGGCGCCTATGTACAAAAGACTGACACGATGGAAGCACCACCTGGAACGACTCATTTAAGAATCTGTCTGCTGGGAACTGGCTGGAACGACGGGGCAGAAGTGCGATTCGACGAGATTGGTTTCTGGCCACCGGGGGGAAACTTTTGGGATCGGTGCTTCATCGCCACCGCGGCCTATGGCACAGAAACAGCTAGTCAGCTTGACACATTGCGCGATTTCCGAGATCAAGTATTACTGGAAAATACCCTGGGATCGCTATTTGTAGAGGCTTATTACAAAGTCAGCCCCCCTGTGGCGGCATTTATAGCAAAGAGCAGTTTGTTGCGTGCGGTCGTTAGGGAGGTGCTCCTCGATCCAGTGGTAAACCTCCTGCAGTGGTCGCAGGACCTATGGAGAGCTCAGCCGAGCTGAGTCCAGGCCCTATGTGATGTAGTCGTTGTTCAAGCAGACTCATATGGCGGAGTGCTTGCATATGGAATGGGTATACGCCGGAAACACAGCTAAATGCCGTGAATTATAGGTATCGCTGTCCTTGAGCTGACGTAAAACTCATATAGAAATCTGAAATTCCCGCTGATTGCTAGGACTGTGAATACGTTTGCTGAGCAACCCATCACGCAGCTTTGACCTGACCCCAAAATCGAGTCACCTACTCTGTAGCAAGGACTTGTCGGGCAACTACCTATCTAGCTCGGTAGCGAAAGGTTCAGAACCTCGAGACGTGCCTCAGCCATCCGATACTCTTGTTTCCAGGTTACCCAGCATGTGTTCCAATAATAACCAGATCAGGGAAGTCCCATGTGATTCTATCGAAGAAGACAGGCCTGGCATGTTCGCTGAGCATAGCTTCAAGAATATGCCCAGCTTGCATTGATACCGGCACTACAGTTCCTCACATTCGGCGTAAAATGAATACATTTTTCTGTGGTTCAGTCGTATATCATAGCCCGAACCGACCCTGACCTTCCTTCTCAGCGCTGCCTCTTCCATGAGACTTTAGATTATGAATGGCTCTACAACTCAAATCTGTCTTAAGACCCTGAAGAGCTCAATCCCCGTCTAACCGAATGGCTTATTGAGTATGATTTCAACCGTCCACACCAATCTCTTGGCTATCTTGCTCTTGTAGAGTATATTGAAAAAAGAACTTGTTAAAATCCGTAGTCCAGTGTTACCCATGTGGTCAGCTAGCACACGGTATGATCTAGTTCAGATAGATGGGTGACACATACATGGGTCATGAAAGGACGTTATAATGGCTATGCTATGAAAGTTTATTACTCAATG
>Ga0315539_1000026_pt1 | contig 93091 bp, 83 predicted proteins | sample SalMarSW160150MG_FD_203097 | JGI IMG/M metagenome (GOLD analysis project Ga0315539, IMG submission 203097) | Salt marsh sediment microbial communities from the Plum Island Ecosystem LTER, Massachusetts, United States - Salt Marsh Sediment SW1601-150 ...
ACGACCATCCCTGTGGCACGGCCATCCTTGTGGCACGGCCATCCTTGTGGCACGACCATCCCTGTGGCACGGCCATCTTTGTGGCACGACCATCCCTGTGGCACGGCCATCCTTGTGGCACGGCCATCCTTGTGGCACGGCCATCTTGGCCGTGTTTTTCATGGGCTGGAAGCCCGTGCCACAAAATGACAATTGGTCTTACCTACATAATCGACATACATCCTTTGCCGGGTTCAACTGGCGAGTCACGGGGCACGTGCGGCGTTCGACGACTCATCCTTCCGGAAAATTCAGGCAGACAAACTCGCCGTGATATTTTTTTGCCGCCCGGTCGTACGCCTTCGCTGCCTCGATTTCATTGTCAAAGTAACCCAGATGTATAACCTTTTTTTTGTGTCCCACTTTAGCCACCCATTTGCGTTGTTCCTTTTTCCAGCAGACCCCTATATATTTCGAAGTATATGCACCTGATTGCTTCTTCCTGTTGCACATATTCTGCGAATGCGTCGCCGCTCTCAAGTTTGCCCTCCTGTTATCCATCCCGTCGTGGTTGATATGGTCAACCACCATCCCCTCAGGCACTTTTATAATCTCCCGGTGCATCAATATGGCCTTCTCTCTGCCTTTTTTGCAGTCTTTCACATGTCTCTGCGCGTAGAAGCTGTTCCCTCCTTTTTTTACAGACCATTCGTATTTTCGTATCCGTTCATAATCAGCAGGGTCCACCTTCGCGTACCTCGGCTGCGACATACGAATCAGCCTAAACTCATACCCGTATCGCCGCCGCCGATATAAAAGAACAAGCCGGACAATCGGCCATTCCACAACCACCCGTATATATCTGCCTATACTGAAAACTACTGAGATGTTTCCCGCTCCCCTCGTCTGTTGTTTAGCCGTCGCCAGCCTGCCCTGAGTCCAGACTTGTCGTGGTCGAATGGGGCGACGTCATTCTCTCTGTCTTCCGCCTTTTCCTATGAAATCTCGAATTGTTGCGTAGAAGCCCTGTCATTTCGACTCCCGATTTACTCACCTCGGCGAAGTCTCGCCACTAAGGTGGCGGACGAAGCCGGGTCGGGACGAACGAAGTGGAGAAATCTGGTTTCAATAGTTTTCTCGCCATCGGCCTTACTCAGGATTTCGCCAACCCCGACAAGTCGGGATTTCGCCCATAGTGGGGGCCAAGAAAGGCCCCTAATTCATTAGTAAAAAACTCAATCCCGAGGTATCGGGATTTCACCAATAGTGGAGGCCAAGAAAGGCCTCTAATTCATTAGTAAAAAAACTCAATCCCGAGGTATCGGGATTTCGCCAATAGTGGAGGTTCGAAAAAAAAGTCCCTCCACTATTGGCTCAACCTGCGCATTTGGTCCGAAAATTGTCTGATTTACTTAGTGTCAAAAATCGATAAGTGCCGGTGTGGTATGGAATAAAAAAATTTTTATTTTTTTGCCATTTTGCCAAAAACCCCCTGCGCGTTTGGTCTTATATCGACGTGTGGTATCGAATTTGTTTTGGGGTTTTACGGAGCCCCAAGCGTGAGCGCGGGGTCATTGCGAGGTCCCAACAAGTCGGGGCCGTGGCAATCTCCTTTTGTCATCCCGAGCGCAGTCGAGGGATCTGGCCAAATCTTGTAATTATGCTCCCTTTTCTCGCCCTCCGTCTCACTTTTTCCCTTGTCTGTTGTCTTGGATCTGTTGTCTAAACTGCTGCCTATGGCTTGCCCCACCATTAATCTTATTCCGCAGGCGTATAAAATTGAAAATCCATGTATCTGAATGCGTGCGGTCGAGTATATTTCGGGGTTTGTCATCCCGAGCGCAGTCGAGGGATCTGATTAGAAAAACACCGCGAAGCGATTCCCTTATCATTTCGTCATCCTGAGCGCAGCGAAGGATCTAATTCTGGCTCCTGACTTCTGTCTTCTGCCTACTCCCATTTATTTCTTGAAAATTCCCCTCCAATAGGGTAGATTCTCTTTATCGAACAACGAAGCGATACATCTTGGATTTGTGCTTCAGAATAAAGGCTTTGGGACAATACAAAGAAAACGGTTGACGGTCTGAATAGGTTATAGTTTTCCTCTGATAAAATGCTTGTACAGGGAGTAGAAAATGGAATGTAAGGTATATCCAAGCAGCAAAAAACATAACCGATATGTTATCGTACCATCAGAAAAAAGTCTCAGTGATTTGCCGGAACAGGCGCGAGACGAAATTGGGACGAACGATCCATGGAAGGAAATTAACCTGCACCCTAACCGCCCTTTGATTGGACCTGATCCCAGACAAGCTTTGGGGAACATAGAATCCCACGGATACCATGTTCAGGAAGTCACAATTATATTTGAAGAGAAAGAATAACTCACGATGGCCACCTATTACCGGCTGGGGCTATACCGAAAAGAATAGTGATTGTAACTAATAAAACAATTTCAATTCTCTATACCTGATGGATAAAATAAGTCGTAATCAGCCTTGTCCTTGTGGAAGTGGAAAGAAGTACAAGAACTGTTGCCTTATTCAGAAGCGGCAGACAGATGCATTGCCTTGGCGTGTGTTTCCCGAAGATATCGTTATCGGCAATTTACTCAAATCCTGTAGTGAGTTTGCCACTTTTTACGAAGTCGAGAGGAATAAGATTGTAATGCCATTCCGCTGGGCTAAGGACTCATCTCTTCCAGAAGGAATTGATTATAGATGTACAATGACTCCGAATGGAATTTATGTCATCCGCTTGAGACGAGTTCCTGCAGTGCCAGCGGATGCTATGAAAATAGCGCACGAGTTGGAGCACCTTGTACTCAGGTCTGAGGGTTTTGTTAGTACAGGAGCAAAGAGTCAATATGCAACAATATCTTCCTCTCTCAACAGCATGATTCACGACCCCCTTGTTGACTCAAGGCTGGCAACGTACGGGTTTGACTTGCGAGCGGAATATAAAACTGAACTAAAGGAATCGTTTCGTCAACTTACCTCTCATGAAAATTCACCGTCTGGACATCTTAGTAGAGTGCTCTGGATATTTAACTATGTGGCCAAAATGCTTGATTGGGAACTGCGTTATGTTGATACTAAAGAGGATGACAATGAATTCAAACTAAGGTTTGATAAGCGGTATCCAGATATTGCTAAGGAAGGTATGGATTTGCTTAAATTTGTAAAAGAGGTTGGTTATGATACGCCGGACAAACAAGTCAAGTTGTTTAGAAAGATAATCAGAAAATACAAACTTGATGGGGTAGTATTTTTGTAAGGTTTTGAATGAGAAGACATAATACCTTTTTATTTAACGTCTGGGATAATTAGTGTGTTTTAATATTTTTGTTATTGTTCATAACCAGCTATTATCTTAGGCAATCGAAGGAGAACAAATGAAAGAAATACCGTTAGCCCCGTAAGGGGTCCTCCGTAAGGAGTCCCTAGGACTGTGGAACGACGGCCAGAACGCAATAGTTGACGATGAGGATTACAAATGTGATTATTCGGCCACTGCCCGGTTTTAAGTGCTTCTGTGTGCGAATCCTGTAAAGTGGACAAAGAAAACGTCAATTCAACTGTTGCTTTCGGCCGGTATATCGAGTATATTGTATTAAGCGGAAGGTATGGAAGGGAAGCTCACTTGTCATTAAACACTATGGACTGTTATTGAGAAGGAAATACAAAAAGGGGTGCTTTTTGTCTCGAAAACCCGAAAGAAACGAGGCCCTCATTAAAGAAAGTAAATACGAGGGCAAATACGTGGCATTTAGCCCTTCGGAAGGAAATAAGGTTATCGCATCGGGACAAAATCCCAGCGCAGTAATTGAGAAGGCCAGAAAAAAGGGTGTGAGTGTTCCCGCTATCGTTTTCGTGCCCAAAAAGGACGTGGCCTACATTTATTAAGCGAACAAGATGCCCATAAAGGATTATCCTTTCACTTCAATCGCCGGCCAGGCCCGCCCTATGTTATGGATTCGCGTAATTAACCCAAAGACAAAACCGGGTTTCATTACATTGGCGATTGTAGATACCGGAGCAGATGATTATGTTTTCCCCGCTGCAATCGCTGCTCAGCTTGGGCACGACCTAAAATCCGTAGCTCCCAAAGAAATAAAAACGGCAAGCGGAAGGGCGTACGCCTATCCCCACACATCACACGTGGATATTTTACAGACGTTGCCAAATGGAATGTTCGGGAATAAGGTACTGCACACCATTCCTGCCACGCCTATTGATTTTATCGAAGGTTGCGATTCTTTTTTGCTTGGGAAAAAGAATTTTCTAAGCAATTTTATCCTTACAATTGATTATCCCCGACAATGTTTTTCTATACGTAAACCTTAGCTGCCCTTTTGGTCGGCTTTTCAGGAATCGAGGGAGAAAAATGAAAGAGATACCGTTAGATAACGGCCAGAGCGCAAAGGTTGACGACGAAGATTACGAATGGCTGTCGCAATATAAATGGTACGCCTACGACGACCCGAAGAGCGGAATGACGTACGCGGCCCACGACACACCCACCGGCCGGCGCGTACTTATGCACGATGTCATTATGGGCCTCGATACACTGGATGACACGTCGTTGAATTGATACGCCTGAGGCGTATTGAGCTTGATAATTAGGGCCGTTTAGCTGTCGCCAGCCTGCCCTGAGTCCCGACTTGTCGGGGTCGAATGGGGCGACGCCATTACAAAATAATCAGTAACCAATTATCAATCACGCTGCTGCCTTCAGTTCGGAATCTTTTTTTTTGTCCTTCTGTATTCTGACTTCTGTCTCCTGTTCTCTGTGTCCCCATCCCGACACTTCGGGGTTTCCTCATCGCGGCCTTCGGCAGCAGCGTGACAGCACTCCATGGGGCTTCTGCGACTAAAAAATCTCTTTCATTTTGGCACTACCTGTTATTAACAGGTAGTGAAATATTTCATGGATTGTTTTGGATTTTGTAATTTGGTGATTTGAATTTGTTTCGGATTTCGAACTTAGGATTTCGGATTTTTAAAAACTCTGTGACCTCTGTGCACTTGTCTTCATCCCGATACATCGGGGTGTCCTCATCCCGATACGCGAGCGCATCGGGGCTGTGCCTCTGTGCCTTTGTATCTCTGCCCCTAAAATTATTTGAATATATCAGTGTAAATCTGCGTTAATTTATGCCCCTGTGCCTTAGGTAATAGGTATCCGCGGTTAAATTTCTTCTATAATCTTCAAACAGTACCTGTCGGTCATACCTGCTATATAATCACACACCGTCCGCTCAAGGCCGTGCTGGGCTATCAATCCCTGATAGTAATCCGGCATCAGCTCCGGCCTACCTACAAAGTACTCAAAAAGCCTGCCGAGTAGTTCCTCCACCTGCCGACCAATCTTAAGCAGGAAATCGTGCTGATAAACGTTCGAATATAAAAATTTCTCTAAATGCTCGAGATTCGCTTCACCCAATTTTGCAAGTCCAACCAATTTTCCTTCCCACTCGTAAACGGCTTCAGCCGTTTTTATGTTTGCCCGCTCGATATTTTCACTGCTCGAGCTTATAACCTCGCTTACAAGCTCGTCAATGATTGCCTTGACTGTTCTGGTCTTTCGAACTGTTTTATCGCCGATACGTTTGGCGTCTATATGTTTTTCCGCCTGCTGGAAAAGCTCGATATCCTTTAGTTGGCTCGCTTCAATGAGCCCGGCCCGCAAAGCATCCTCAAGGTCGTGGCAGTTATACGCGATACGGTCGGCAATGTCCGCTGCCTGTCCCTCGAGTGAGCAGTTTATCTCCTTAAATACGTCATCCTTCGGCCTATCATAAGGGCTATGGTGTTTTGCCAGGCCGAGCCGGGTCTCGTACATCAGGTTCAGGCCGGCAAAATCCGGATATGGGTGTTCGAGCAAATCGACCACCCGCAAGGCCTGGCGGTTATGCTCGAAGCCGCCTGTGTCTTTGGTTAATTTGTTTAAGGCGGCCTCACCGGCATGGCCGAATGCAGAGTGGCCCAAATCGTGGGCCAGGCAAATCGCCTCGGTCAGGTACTCGTTCAGGCCGAGCGCCCTTGCGATGGTCCTGCCTATTTGCGCAACCTCGATACTGTGGGTCAGTCTGGTGCGGTAATGGTCGTCCAGGCCCTGCATAAAGACTTGCGTTTTGCCCTCAAGCCTGCGGAATGCGGAGCAGTGAATAATACGGTCCCTGTCACGCTCAAAGTCACTTCGATACGGGTGTGCTTTCTGGGCGAAACGCCGGCCCCGGCTGGCTCTTTCACTAACGGCGTAACTGGCAAGTCCTTCCGGCATAAATGTTGAGAGCTCTTTCCTTTGATTGATGTATTACCGTCGCAACGGCCTCATATTTGTCCGCCATAAGGACCTCAAAATCAAGGAATTTTTCGGCCTGCGCGCAAAACAAGCCCTGCCCTTTCCGGGGGCAGGACTTGTCCGCAAGATGTGGTCTATGGTTTACCTAAAATCCGGCGGTGTGGAATCTATTTATGGCACTTATGGGGTTTAAAATGACACCCCATATTGCAATTCTTCATTCCATATCTGCCGTGACACCAAGGCCAACGAGGCGAGCATTTGCAATCCATGCTGACCATCAGTTCTTCGATAAGGCTCGCCAGCTCCGCCCTCGCCTGGCCTACCACAAAGTCTTTGGGCCTGGGCGCGCCATCGGCCCGCCTGTAAACATTTCTCAACAGCCCGCAGCTCGCTCTATACATGTCTTTCTGGATGAGGCGGTCTGCCCTAACGAGTAAAAATCTCATTACCCTCAATCGCATCTTGGCCGACCTTCCACGGCCGCTTCCGCGCAGAGTGTCTTCTTTAACCGCATCATCAAAGAAAGCCAAAATTTTCTTTATCTGTTCCGCAGGATTATTCTTTACACCCGTGCCGTTCAATTCCACTGCTATCAATGCCTTAGCAAAGTCATCGCTTTGAATCTCCAGGACCGCTGAGAGGGCCTCGTCGGTCGAGGGAGTAAAAGTAATCGTTACATCGAAGCTCTGGCCGCTCTGGAGAACAAAGGGCAGGTCCATCTCATACGCGGCAGAAAAATCGTTGCTGTCTCCTTCCTGGAACGCGATATCATTTACTACAAGGAAACCTCTTCCCACATTCGAGACGGTCAGGCCGGCCGTGCTCAAGGAGCCTAAGCCCACGTCACCAAAATCGTGGGCAAGAAATGAAAGGTCAATCTCGCCGGGAGGCCCGGCAAAAAAGACCTCCATATCGCTGCCGTCGGAGCCGTACCAGACGACATTCAGGCCCGATATATGAGGGTCGTAATCCTGGTATGTGTTGTCGGTGAGCTGGAAAGTCTGGCCGGACTCGATATCATACATATATATCTCATAGTCCTTGCCATCGTAACCGTACCATACTACGCCCGAGTCGGATATTTCAGGGCCGTAGTCATCGTAGTTGCTTTTAGTGATATTAACAAGCTCGCCGGACTCAACCTTGTACAGATAAATATCGAAGTACCAGCTATCGCTTAAACCACACCAAACCACATTCGAGCTGGAGACCCGGCAGTCCCACTCATCGAAAGGAGTATCAGTAAGTCGGGTGGTTTCATCAGTCTCTATGTTGTACAGATACACGTCGTAATTACCGCTGCTTCGACCCAGCCAGACAACATACGAACCTGAGACGTACGCGTCTCTGTCATCGTAGCTGTTATTGGTTATCATCAGTGTCTGGCCGGTCCCGATGTCGTACAGATAGATTTCGTTATCGCTGCCGTCATAACCGTACCAGGCCACTTTAGAACCGGAAACAATATTGGGATTCCACTCGCTATAGCTGTTATCCGTCAATTGTGTGGTCTGGCCGGCATCGATGTTATACAGGTAAATCTCATAATCACTGCCGTCAGAGCCGTCCCAAACCACGCTTGACTCGTCGATTCGGGCGGGTGAGTTATTGTAATTGCCGTCACTGAGCTGGATGATGTCGGTCCCGTCGTAAAGCAGAACCTGGCCAATGCCGCCCTCATCAAGCCACCAGACTACACCCGAGTCGGACACCTCAGGGTAGAAGTCCCCGGATGCGCTGTCGGTCAGTCGGCTCGTGGTGATTCCATCATAGAGGAATATCTCAGGGTTTGCGTTGCTGACCTGGCCTTCCCAGACTACAAATGAGCCGCAAACTCGGGGGTTTACATCATAGTAAGTATTGTCAGTAAGCTGCAAAACAAACCACCCGTCGGGTACACCTGCAGCGCTCGCCCATCCTGCTGCCGACAGAGTCATTAATACTGCCAGCCAAATTTTCAGATTTAACAACCTTGCCATTGTTCTACCCCCCAGTTATTGGGTTGAACACTTCAAACTCAACCCGGCCTTTTCAATCAGGCACTGGAAGCAGCCAGAATCTCGATAGAGCAGAAGCAATCTAATGAGATAACCCGTCTGGCTTGCCCCCTCTAAGTAAAGCATAACACACATTTAACTCAATCCCAAAGAATTTGTCAGGTTAACATTAAAAATTTATAAAGAAGTGTTATGGGACTTTTAGCGGATTTTTTTGCCCAATTTTCAGGTCTGCAAGTGTAACTATATCGGTCAGTTACACACCTTAAAAAGCGACTCGGCGTGCCGGGATATATCGAACTTGAGAGATTAATTAACTATCCACAGATTAACGCGGATTTACACGGATTTTTAATAGATGCAAGATACGGAATTATAGCCACTGCCCCGATACAGAGAATTGGGAGGCAAGTATACTGTTAAATACGGTGAGGGGATAAACTGGCCACGGAGGATAATACCTAAGATACTTAGGTATCTCTTGAAGGTCAAACATAAAATCGCTTTGTAGGGATTCTCGAAACATAATACCTAAGATACTTAGGTATTCTCTTAATGTCATACATAAATATCAACGAATATAGGTTTTTTAGTAAATGGTCAATGGTAGCCGGTAAGTTGTGAGGTTGGCGACGAAAATTGGTTTCTGTTTGGTGAAAATCGGGAGGCAGGTATGCCGGCAAATATGGTGAGGGGATAAACTGGCCACGGAGGATAATACCTAAGATACTTAGGTATCTCTATAAGGTCAAACATAAAATCGTTTTGCAGGGAATCTCGAAACATAATACCTAATATACTTAGGTATTCATAGTCAGCTTGTTCATACACTTTGAAAAAGCGAGCCATTCTGTTCGGTTCGCCAGGAGTAACTGCCTGCCTTTGGCAGTGAGACGGTAGTATTTTCGTTTTCTGGCGAGCCCCGCAGATTTCCATTTGCTTTTAATCAGACCAGCTTTTTCCATCTTGTGCAGAGTTGTATAGACCGCGGACTGACGCCATTCAAAAAAGCCTTTGGTTTTCCGATTGACGGTTTGGATAAGCCCATAGCCATACATCTCTGGGCCTTCGAGGATTGAAAGGATCACAAATTTGATACTTCCTTTTATAATTTGGTGATAAAACATTCGGCAATTCTCCTTTTACAGCCCGTAAGCGGTTTTCAAGAGATACCTAAGATACTTAGGCATCTCTTTAATGTCAAACACAAAACCGCTTTGCAGGAATTCTCGAAACATAATACCTAAGATACTTAGGTATTCCCTTAATGTCATACATAAATATCAACGAATATAGGTTTTTTAGTAAATGGTCAATGGTAGCCGGTAAGTTGTGAGGTTAGCGACGAAAATTGGTTTGCGTTTGGTGAGAATTGGGAGGCAAGTAAACCGTCAAATACGGTGAGGGGATAAACTGGACACGGAGAGTAATACCTAAGATACTTAGGTATTCCCTTAATATCATACATAAATAATATCATACAAAAATAATGTCATACATAAATATCAACGAATGTTGGCTTTATAGTAGTTGGTTTTTTAGTAAATGGTCAATAATAGCAGTGATAGCGGGCGGGAAACAGGAATTTCCCCTTGCCTTTGGTGGGAATTGGGAGGCAAGTATGCCGTCAAATGCCGTTTGTGAGGTTCTTTAGTGCGTCTGCGGCGTTTCCTCCCGCCTCGCCACGTCCTCGAAGTATTACAATACATCTGCGGTTGGCGGACAGTCGGGGCCTTGCATCCATCCCTAAACTCCTCACACAAAAAGAAATATGGCCGGAGCTTTCTGAGGAAAAAATGGGGCAGCAGTCATTGTCATTGAGTGATCAAAACTGCTCGTCGCCTTCTTTAGCCCGATATGGCTCTTGACGTATCTGATCCGTCGGACGATTCAACGCATGCAGGATATAGCCAGGAAGTACTACCTTCCACGGACCATCACCTTCTAGTCCATATTTGTGTAGTAGCATCGGGTACTGTTCAGCATAAGGGTATGCGGATATGATTGTTGGCCGTTCAACATTGGGCAGCGCATCTGCACCAATCTGCATCAGTTCGATATCCACTTGGCGGTGACCATCAAACACGAAGCCCGCGCAACTGTACCGACGGTAACGGCGGACACCGGTATTTGAGTCGCACTCGTCTTTCCAAGGTGGGTGAATGACATACTGCCTTTTTGGGTCTATACCCTCTTTATGATACTCGTCTGTGATTTCCGCGATCCAACCAGAAATTTCTTTAATCTCATCATTCGTGAACGGTACATGCCCGGCTACATGCACCTTGATTGTCTTTCCCTGCTCCAGCGGTGGCCGCATATGAACAGCGCTCACATCCCCGCCCGATTTGATAGATTGGTTATCCGCATCGTGGAAACCCACATGTGTTACAAAATACGTCTGACCCTCGGCTCGCTGTCCCACGACATCATAAAGCGACAATGTCTGCGGTCCTTGGTCAAGATTAATGGCGGGCATTTATTTCTGTTCCTCAGAAAACAAGCGAATCAATCTCGCTCCAGCATTTGGAGTACCTTATCGAGCAATTGACGAGGTGCTTCCCGAACCGCGGTTGGGTGACTTGCCCAGGTATTACTCAAATCGCGGAGCTTACGAAGTGTCCGCCGTGTGAACCACGTCACACCGAGTTTCTGAACAGATTCGACAACCGGCTCCGTCTTGCTGCTTGCCATTGCTGCAAGTGCATAGATAGCCAACTGCGCCTTGGCGGCAATTTGACTTGCGGTAATAACATGCGGATTCAGCGAAGATTCTGCGATCTGGTAAACTTCGTTAGCCATGTCCTGATGTTCATCCACCTCCGCCGGGGGCTGGGCCTCGAAAACTCGCCCAAGCATCTTCACTGTGACCAGACTCGTCTCGATGGAGTGACCCGGCTCCAACAACGGACGTAAGCGATCGGCAGCATGCGGACGAAGCATCGACGCCCCTGTCCGTATTGCCGACCAGACGGCGGCCTCGTCTTGTGGATCGCTGCTGTCGCGGTGTCTCTCGGCAAAACTCAAGAGCCAAGGGGCAAGTTGCTTACTCTGATCGACGGTGAAACCGGTGTCCTCGGCAATCAGGATCATCTTCCGAAGGCGCGGTATGTCAGATTCTGCTTGTGGATCCAGAATCGCCGATGCGAGTTGGTCTGAAGACCATTGCGAAACATAATCAGTTTCGGTGTCAACGGCTCGACCACCGACTTGTTCCTTAATCGCTACAGACCATGTCATCCTTTCATCGGCTAAACTTTTCCAAACCTCCCAAGCACGATTGCTCCACTCTTCTTTGAAGTGCTGCTTTACTAGATCCAGAACGGCACGAAGTTCTTCACTTTCCAACCACATCGGAGTAGCAGCTATGTAATCGGATTGGCTGTCTCCTATCTTTTTAGTTGTTCCGCTGATTCTCATACCTGCAAAATAAGCTATTATTTGATGTGGTGTAGGTTTGCAGTATCGATAAGGACCATGGCCGTATATCCATTCAGCTTTGTCTGGGGCTTTGTTTATACCTGAATGTTTTTGCTGTTGTGTTGGCTGTAACTGACGAACAGACTCTTCAGCTTTACGAGTCATTATTTGATCCCTTTTGAGGAATTTGTGTCAATGATAAATCAGGCAAACCGCCAGGCAGCCATTTTTTGATAGATCGACGCAGGACATCAAGCTTGCTTTTTGCCTTTTCCGCTTTTTCCGCCAGGTCGATAACCTGTTGGTGTGTCAGTTCTACTTCGAAGGGCTTTGGTAGGCCGTCTTCACCAGTAGCGACAATGTGCAACCGCGTGTAGGGCATCATCCCTTCGACATTTTTCCGGTTCTCGTCGAAAATCGGCCTGAGGTCACAGATCAACTCAACCGTTTCCAATTGCTGCCCCGTAATGTTTGCCAGACGCTTAGCCTTCTGGAACCGCGCCAGAGCAGGATAAGGCCGAATCAAGTTCTTCAATATCTGCTTCAGGCGTTCGAGCTGCGTCTGGTCAAAGGGGAAGTTCTTCTCTTTCTGCTTCTCCTCCAAGAGTGTGACCACCTGCTCGACTTGAGGCGGACCAATATTTATAATGATCCTCCGCACCGCTTCTGCCGCGTTGGAGTCTTTGACAACTTTCTGTATCGTTGCCAGCAGAACCTTGGGATCGAGGAATCCCTCGGCTCCGGTCAAATGCTTATGAAGCTCGGCGAGATTCTCATCCGACAGATCGATGATGGCCTTAAGGTCCTCCTTCACCTCTTCTTTGGCCGTTGGATGCTCAAATAGCGATTGCGGTAAGCCTCTTATGTACACGACTGGCTCTGGCATAATCTCCCACTGTTATCTTAGGGTCTTTAGTTAGAATTCGCTTCCTGAGCCACAGTGCAGCGCTGTGGGTGCTGTGTTACTTCGGCTCAGCGATCCACCTAAGTATACTCATTATCGGTCACTTAGCAAGCCTGAATTCAAAAAAAATCATACCAGCTCATTCCCTTCCGTATGGGATAAGCTTCTGGGTCGCCAGAGCATTTCCGAGTTGACACCTGACACAGACCAAGAATGGTATATCGATGGTTTATAGTCGCCGTCCCGGCGACGGGTAAACAAACCACCCTAAATAAATTAACACTCCCTGACGGTCGCGGCTCTGTGAACCGGCGCGATAAGTTGCGGGGCTAAGTAATTTGCGGTGCCCCGGGTGGCTGCGATGTCGAGTGGAAAACAGGAATATATCCCTTGCGTTTGATGAGATTTGGGAGGATAATAAACGTGGCTCGTGACTCGGAGTAAATGGTAACCGGTAATTTGGTTACTGGATGTTGGATACTCGATACTCGTTGCAGGTTGCGGTTTTTTTAATTTTTGGATAAAATGAATTGGTAAAATTGAGTGCAGTTTTCGGGTAGCATATAGGGCTAAATCAGAATGTGTGATATTAGGAATCAGCAATGACTGAGAACTTTAGGAAATGCAGGCAGTGGTTTGCCGAACTACATTTTTGGTATAAGGTCGTGGTGGTTTTTCTCATTGCGGGGATTGTATTTGTGTGGCTTTATTTCAAGTATGGGCCGGTGCGCAGGCTTGAGGCAGAAAACGAGAGTTTGCGCGGAGAGATTGTAGACCTTAGAGCAAGTAACGAGAGCTTGCGCGGAGAGATTGTAGAATTTAGATCGAGCATCGAGAGCTTGCGCGGAAAGATTGTAGAGCTTGGATTAAGTAATGCAGAGCCGTATCAGGAGAACCTTCACTGCGAGGAGTTACTTGATCCTATCCGAAGAAAGGCAGAGCAGTTATACCCTGCGCTTGAGACAGATGCGGCAGTAGCTAAGCTTGCTGAAGATCTAAAGACCGTTCGAGAGCCCCCAACAGGCGATATGTATAGGCCACTTTCTCCGGATGTAAGAGAAAGAACGATTTCGGAGTTGGCAAAAATACCCAGAGAATACAGGGGGGCGAGTCCGAGAGTCAAGATTACACTTGATGCAGGTAGCTTGACTCGATTGAAAGTAGCGGAGGACCTTTATGGTATTCTCAAGGAAACTGGGTATACGTTGGATGGGGAGTTGACAATATCCCTTAATCAGCACAGTCCAGGTGTCTTGATTTTGTTTAATCCGGAAGACTCAGGAGTTGCTTATAGAATTGGCACGGGGATGTACGGATTTATCGATAATCCATTTTCGAGTCTCGAGCAAGTGGAACGACCGAGGACAACATTTGAGATTATCATAGCTGGTGATCCATTGTTTTCGGAGGATGGAATCGTAACGTTTCGGTGAAAGAGAAATTTTGGAGGTGGGGGAAAACTGTTGAGATTGCCACGCTGTGCTCGCAATGACAAACATAGATAAACGATTCAATTCTTTCCTGAAAATCTTTTTGGTCGGTCGCTGAAACACCTTCACCCACTCGGCGAGATATTCCAACTGCTCTTTTGTTATTTTATAGCGGCTGTCGTATCTTGCCAAGAAAATCCCTTAGCTTTAATTTTTCGGCAAATGTGAGAGTGATTTTTTCATTTTAGAACCGGCGTTAGCTGCCGAGGTTCGGCAGGTTATTTTTGGCGCTTACTTCTTTCAACAGTTTAAGCAATTCCTGCAGGCTCTGACTAACAACTTTCGTATCGCTGCAAACGCTCATAAAATTGGTATCACCCTGCCAACGCGGCACAATGTGGATGTGAAGGTGGCCCGGCAGGCCGGCCCCGGCACACCGGCCGAAATTCATCCCCACGTTAAAGCCGTGCGGCTCAATCGCCAGCCGTAAGGCCTTCCGGCTATCTATTATCAGCCTGGTCATCTCCAGAAGCTCCTGCTCATCGGCCTGCTCAAGCTCGGCTATATGCCGCACGGGCGCTATCAGAAGGTGCCCATTGTTGTAAGGAAAACGGTTCAGAATTACGATACTCCTCTCCGTTCGCCACAGCACCATAGCCTCGGCATCGTCCTGCGAGGCCTTTAGCTTTTCACAAATAAAGCATTCCTCCTTTGTCCCGATTGCCCTGATATAGGGCATCCGCCAGGGTGCCCATAGATTATCCTGCTTCAATTCCCTGATGCCTCCATTACTTACTTCATTTACCACTGATTCTATCGGGGTCCGGGCTTAAAACCTCTTTATTAAGAAGCTGCATTGTGATTTCCTGTTTGATGGTTATATTTGGCTGAGGCTCTTCATCTTTCGATTCTCCCAGGCCAAACGGGATAACAGCGTCAATTTCAACCTCATATCGCTGGTTGGCCTGTTCGATTACGCCGGCGTCGATATTGAACAGCTCGGTCCCCTCGCCGGAAACACTCAAAATCTTATATCCTCGGAAAAACCCGAACATCCCGCGCATCTGGAACCTTCCTCCGTAAGGCATCGGCCAATCACCCTCGAGGGAATCCGCGGCAGAATAACTGCTTTTTATCACCGCCACCCGTCCCGTTTGCGTTTGACGAACCTCATCGAGCCTGTATGTAACCTTCCGTTCGGCACGCATCGGCACCGGCAGGGGCGTCAGCAGCCTTGAATCCCAGCTATCACCAACCGCCACGCCTTTCGAGGGCCTTTCTATGCTCGAGGTCGAATCCCACAAGAACCACTGCGTTGCGATAAAATCGAAAATCATATCGGGGTTTTTAATCCTTCTCTTGCCCTTATCAAACGCCTCTTCGCCAAGCTCCAGAATTAACTGCCGAAGCTGCGCTTTATCCGTCAGCATCCCCGAAGGCGAGACCTGAAGTCTGAAGCTCTTGTCTTTCAGGGCCTCGACGGCATCTCTCTGCCGACCTTTGTGAGACGAGAACGAAGTTCGCTTCACTTTTGCCGATTCGCATGTGGCCTGCACGCTTGCAAGACCATAGGAATCTACCTCAAGCGGTCTGTATGCGAACACCAACTGCATCGTCTCGCTCATCGCCTGTACGACGCTCTCGTTCTTTGACCGACTCGGGCCAAAGTCCACCTGTATCTGCCGGTTCGAGACGAATTTGTACCGTAGAGTCTTGTTCTTCTGGAAATCCACGCTCAGAAGTTCTCTGTTGCCCCGTCCCACCGGCGGCCGAGTCTTGTTCTGCGCACTATCACAGCCGATGAACAAAAAAAGTAAAAGCCAGGGCAAAGTCAAGCTAAACGATTTTGTTTTCAAAAACAGCCCCTTTCAATACCTGCCGGTCAACAAAAACTAATCATCAGTCATCCGGCGTAGTGTTCCTTACAGGTTGGTCGATAAATACCATTGCGAGCATCTCCCGCCTGACTTCGGCGATACTTCGACACGCGGCTCGGCCTAGTAGTTCGGCCCCAAACGTTGGCGGACCCGCAACAGAAATCCCTTAAAACGTAAGTAAGAGCTCCCAATCTGCTTAATCAAGCTTTTCTATGCTGCGGCCCTGCATAAAACCCATCAAAAGCATATCCGGCCCCGGTCCATCTTCATCGGTATAGTCCGGGTCGGTAGCTATCCAGGAGGCCTCCAGCTTCTCGCTGGACTTCTCAACTTTTCCGGTATCAAGGTTGAGGACCAGTTCGCCATCGCCCGCGTAGTTGTCCGCTCCCTTGAAGATCTGCTTAAAGAAATCTATCACCTCTCCTTCCTTGTCCACCTCATCAACCGCCTTAGCCTGCATCTGCACCACGGCAATCTTCCGGTCCTTTTCCTCTCTGGTATCCGTGAGTTGGTAAGCCTTCTCATACATCTTAGGCTGCAGCATGCCCTTTGGTCCCTCCACAATTGCACTCCACCGCAGTCCTTTCCGTACAGGTGATTCCGACCTGCCCAGCAGTGCCGGCACCGAGTGCCGGTTCTCTATTGACCCGACGCTGAGAATATTACCCGCTAATCTGGCGGCCAGTCCCTCACGTATCACCGTCCGCGCCTTTGCAGCATCTACAAACCTGACCGTGCCGTCCGGAAACATCCGTATCGTATAGCTTTGTCCCAACAGCTTGGCCAGCGGCTCACTGCCGGATCCCGCCCGGGAACTGTCGAAATCCAATTGAACGTCCTGCGTAACCGCCGAATAACACTTCAGTCCCTCAATCGTGATTTCTGCTAACGCGCTGCCTTCCTCTCCGAGGTGGGTAATCCGCTGGGAAAATATAACCTCCGTCCGCGCTTGCGAATGTTCCTCTTTAGTCTCCCCCTTGACGGGCTGATCAAACTTGTAATCCTTGCGCATCTCACTGACCGCTCTATACCTGCCGATCTCGCCCTCCGCGAACTTCAGCGTCAGAGTCGCTGGTTTTATAACGGGCTTTTCTACTACCCCAGAGGGCCTGGCGACCTCCTTTTCAATCTCCTCAACCGGTGGTGCACAGCCTACTCCTGTAATCAACAAAAAAGCCCCCAAAAGAGCTATACTTATAAGTACTCTCGATGACATAACAACCTCCTTTGCCTAAAATTTTATCGTGTTGACACTTTCTTTCGCCAAACGGGCGGAAACTACGATGATTATATACCCTCTCCACACAAAAACAACCAATTTTCAGTCATCTTTTTACGCCTCACAAATCCCGGATTCTTAGTCCCTTTTTAAGCTATAACCGTACCGGGATGTCTCGTTCCGCGAGGTATTTTTTCATCTCTTCGATGCTGTACTTGCCAAAATGCACAATTGACGCCACCAGAACCGCATCCGCGTGTCCCTCGATGATTGCTTCATAAAGGTGTTCGAGGCTGCCCGCACCGCCCGAGGCGATTACGGGCAGTGAAACGGCGTCGGCGATTGCACGCGTCATTGGTATATCGTAGCCCTGCTGGACGCCGTCGGTATCCATGCTTGTCGGCAGAATCGCCGCGGCCCCCATTTCTTCGGCCTGTTTGGCCCATTCGACCGCGTCGATGCCGGTCGGTTTTGTGCCGCCGGCCACCATCACTTCAAAACCTGAGGGAACCTGCGAGCTTTTTCGCGTATCTATGGCGATAACAATCTTATCGCCTCCGAACTGCTCGGCCGCCTCCTCAACAAGCTGTGGCCTGTTTACCGCCGCGGTATTGATGGAAACCTTCGAGACGCCGACCTGCAGCAACTTTTCAATGTCGTTCGTGCTCCTGATTCCTCCACCAACTGTTAATGGTACGGTTATGCGCTCCACGGTCCTCTTGACGGCATCGATAAGTGTATCTCTGTTTTCGACCGTCGCGGTAATATCCAGAAACACTATTTCGTCCGCCCCCGCCTTACTATAAACTTCCGCGTTTTCCGCCGGGTCGCCGACGTCTTTCAGGTTGACGAAATTAACTCCTTTAACCAGTCTTCCGCCTTTAACATCAAGGCAGGGTACAATTCTTCGATAATCCATCCTCTTTTCTCCTAAAAATTAACTCATCATTTATATTCATTTCGAATGGTTTAACAAACAAAATATTCACAGCAGCCATTCGTCGAGCAGCTCGTCGCATTTTCCCGGCAAAATGCCGACCGCCCACGCCAGGTCAACGATTGTAAATCTGGCCCGGATTTCGTGCATATGCAGCATTGCCCGGCGGACCCGCTGGCGTGAAAAACCGAGCTCGCCTATACTGCCGGGCGCACCGGCACTTGTTAATAACTGTTTTACTTCGCCGGCTTTTCTTAGGCTGGACCCAACTGTATACATAAGTCTTTGCCAATCACCCGGCATCGATAATCTTTGCCGTAGAGTATCGAATTTTTCTGTTTTTTTTGAGTATTCCCCGGCGACCGCGTTACTGATTCGGCCCCAGAATTCTTTATCAATTTCTTTCGGCACCGGGACAAACTCCGGATAATTAATCCTGTTGAGTCTTTCACAGAGCGCCGCCGATAGAATTGTACCTAATCCGACCTGTCTGCCGTGCAGTTCGGTTCCCGACTCGTCGGGATCAAGTCGGGCCATCATATCAAGAGTGTGGCTGAGAAGGTGTTCCCCTCCGCTTGCCGGGGCGCTCGAGCCGGCGAGGGTCATCGCCACGCCGGAATAAAAAAGCGTTCTGAATAGTGATGATATTGCTTTAGTTTCGCACGTTTTTAATTTCTCCGGTTGTTCGATAAAATATTCGTCCGGGCCGTTCATCAATCGGCTGCACAGCGGGCAGATATATTCATCGAAAATAAATTTATTCATCCACCAATCCGCTATGCTCTGGCTTTTAGCGATTGCGTCCGCGAAGCCGGCAGTGGTTAATTCGTAAGGCGCGTTTTCTATAATACCGGGCTCAGCTAATACAACTACCGGCGGCCTGGCGCGAATTAATCTTTTAACACCGTCGATTACCGCCGCGACGTTCGCCGCAGCGTATCCGTTCATCGATGCCGCGGTCGCGAAAACCGCGTAGCGGGTTTCTTTTTCGAACGCGGCCCACTTCGTTAAATCATTTATTACGCCGCTGCCGGCCGCTAAAAGAAAACAATTCGGTTCAAGCTGACTTTTCAACTCCTGAAGTGTTTCGCCGTCACAATCGGGCCGACGTCCCTGGCGGTCTGGCACAATAACTTTTTTAACGTCCCATCCATCGTTATATAGGTTCTGCTGCGCTGCTTTGCCGGCTACCTGCCAGGTTCTTTCGTCCGCGACTATTTGCAGCCGTCGCTTCTTCGAATAGCTTTTCAGAATCCGGCCCAATCGATTTATTGTGCCCTGTTCGTATATAAATTCGCGCACGCCGGCCTCGTGCCGTTTGCCGCACTCGCAATCGAAGCCGTTACCAAGTAATTTTTCCAAATCCATCCTGATAAATCCGCTGTAAAAGCTAAAGTTTAGTCCCAAACCGGGTTTTGTGCCCGTGAAATTCTTTGGAATTTTTTAATTGTTATTTTGGCTGTTTCTCTTTAATTTTGAGCTTTTGAGCAGGTGGCAGCCTCAAAGCCGAAGGCTTTGGGGATGGTAGATGCCATCCCCAAGCTGCGCCCTTCGACTTCTCTCAGGACTTGCTTGAGGCTGCCACCCATCGAGATTATTCGTTGCTAAGGCCAGATGCTTCGCGGAGTTTATCCTTGAGCGCAGTGAAGGACTCAGCATGACAGAAGAAGTCAGTCAAATGACGCAAAAAGTCAGTACAGAAAAAGTCAATCACGTTAAGTTAACTTTGTTTTGGAGCAGGTAATTATGAACAGCGACGAGGTCAAAAAGGGTTTTCAAAGGGCGCCGCACAGGGGTCTGCTGCGGGCCGTGGGGCTAACCGACAAGGACTTTGAAAAACCGTTCATTGGTATCGCCAACAGTTACTGCGATATCGTACCCGGCCATAAACACCTGCATCAGGTTGCCGAGACCGTAAAGGCCGCGGTCCGCGATGCCGGCGGCGTGCCGTTCGAGTTCAATACTATCGCCGTCTGCGATGGTGTCGCGATGGGGCATACGGGGATGAAATACTCGCTGGCCTCACGCGAAATCATCGCTGACTCCGTCGAGACAATGGTTCGCGCACACTGCCTCGACGGGCTGGTCTGCATACCAAACTGCGACAAGATAATACCCGGAATGCTGATGGCGGCCGTAAGGCTGAATATCCCAACCATATTCGTGTCCGGCGGGCCGATGAAAGCCGGTAAAACAAAAGCCGGCAGGACCGTTGACCTTATCAGCATATTCGAGGGCGTCGCCGAATTCAACAAGGGTGACATTGACGAGCAAACGTTAAAAGAGCTGGAGTGTACCGGCTGTCCGACCGTGGGAAGCTGCTCGGGTATGTTCACCGCCAATTCGATGAACTGCCTGTGCGAGGCGATTGGGATGGCACTGCCCGGCAACGGTACTATCGTCGCCGTCGACCCGAAAAGAGAGCGACTTTACAAGACTGCCGGCCAGCAGATTATGCAGCTCATCGAAAAAGATATCAGGCCCAGCCAGATAATCACTGAAAAATCCATAGATAACGCCTTCGTGCTCGATATGGCAATGGGAGGCTCGACCAATACCGTTCTGCACACCCTGGCGGTAGCGAATGAGGCCGGTATAAAATATGAGCTGGAACGAATAAACGCAATTAGTGCCAAGTGCCCAAATATCTGCAAGGTCTCGCCATCGAGTAACTTGCACATTGAAGACGTCGACGCCGCCGGCGGAATAAGCGCGATACTGAAAGAAATGAGTAAAATACCCGGCCTTGTCAATACCGACTGCCTTACGGTAACCGGGAAAACCATAGGCCAGAATATAGCGCAGGCCGATATTAAAAATCCCGAATGCATCCATACGATTGACGAACCTTATTCACAAAGGGGAGGTCTTGCCATTCTGCGGGGTAATTTAGCGCCCAATGGCGCTGTAATCAAAAGCGCGGGCGTGGCTGAATCAATGCTAAAACACACCGGCCCAGCCGTCATCTTCGAGAGCCAGGAAGATTCCTGTGAAGGCATCCTTGCCGGGAAGGTCAAAGCCGGCGATGTCGTCGTGATTCGCAATGAAGGTCCGAAGGGCGGCCCGGGTATGCAGGAGATGCTCGGCCCCACAAGCTACATTATGGGCGCGGGGCTCGGCGAATCGGTCGCGCTGATAACCGACGGCAGGTTCTCCGGCGGGACCCGCGGCGCGTGCATCGGGCATATCAGCCCGGAAGCGGCGGTCGGCGGGCCGATTGGACTGCTGAGGGACGGCGATATAATTGAAATCGATATTCCAAACAATGTGATAAATGTAAAACTGACCGATGACGAGTTAGCAGAGCGTAAACAAACCTGGCAGCCGCCGGCGCCGCGAATTACAAAAGGCTGCCTTGCAAAATACGCCACGATGGCGACTAGCGCCGACACCGGAGCAGTTCTTAAATGGTAAGGATTAATTGGTGGGGCAAGGCCCCACCCTACAATATCTTTTTGTTAGAATTGATGGATTCCCGCTCTCGCGGGAATGACAACTCATAAAATCAAATGATATGGAGTGATAGTTTGCTTTGAAGGAATAATGCGGTAATGAAGGAGTTAAGCAATGGAGACCATGATTTTACAAATTTTTCAACATGAGGTAAAGCGACAATGTAAGTTTGCAAGCATAGCTTTTAAAGATATGAAACATGCGTTGGATACACATGACATGGATCGTATTTGGTACTGTGTCCAAGCATTTCTAATAGCTGCTGGAAACATCTCAAAGCTTCTTTGGCCATCTGCTCCACTACTACCTGAGAGAGGAGATGAGTTAAGGACAAGTTTTGCTATTAGTGACGAATCACCTCTTGAGCCGAGAAAATTCAGGAACCACTTCGAGCACTTTGATGAGCGTTTAGAGAAATGGGCTGCATCTTCGAAAAGGAATAATTTCGTCGACTCAAACGTCATATCACAAGGCGCGATAAAAGGCGTTAATTTGGAAGATTGCCTTCGAAATCTTGACTCTACGAACTTTGCCGTTACTTTCCGTGGAGACGTATACTACCTTTTGCCTGTATATAAGGCCATAGAAGAACTTTGGCGGAAGGCTGAAACTCAAAAGCTACATTTCGAGTAACTGCTATCGCTTCGCGACGCATTCGCGCTTCATTTTCAGAGACGACAAATAAATGGCGATTGTCATGCGGAGCGGATTATTGTATAATTCGAGTAGCGATAGCAGATAAATTGTCCGGGGACAAATTGTGGAAATAAAGCATATAATCAAAGATTTCAGGGAAAAGGCTGAAGAGCTGTACGACAGCCGGTTGAAGAATATCATTCCCGGCGCGCCGGGACTCATACGCGAGAGGCTACGCAACAGATTAATTGGTGGGGCAAGGCCCCACCCTACAATCTCTGGAGCAAAATATAATGAACGAAGAAGTTCAAATATTCACAACACCGATACTGGACGGGATTAAAATCAAGCAATACAAGGGCCTTGTCGTAGTGCGAAACGTTCGGGCGATTAATGTTATCCGCGATATATTTACATCGATACGTGACATATTCGGCGGACGCTCCGACTCATATGAGGATGTTATGAAAGAGATGCAGGACGAGGTCATAGCCGAGGCGAGGGCCGAGGCCGTCAGATTAGGCGCTAATGCCATCGTCGGCTTTTCCATTGATTACGACAACATCGGTTCCAAGCAAAAATCCCTGCTGATGGCCTCCGGCAAAGGCACAGCCGTCGTTATTGAATAAGGCTGTTCTTTTTCCTTCGCATATCTGGGCAGACGCCTTTTCTAAAATATTTACTTAAAGTCCAATGCCATCATTTATTAATTCTTATCTTGACAACAAGCCGTCTTTTAGTTATATATATGTTTTCCTATTTTGAATGATTTCGCTGGTCAATTCCTCGATGTTGCAGTATGGCCGTTACGCAGAACAATCAGGTTGATTTCGGCAAACGCTCAGGTCTGAAGTGCTTCCCCGTCAGTACGGGTGCTATGCGCCTGCCCGAAGAGCAAAAAGCCATCCCTCTTGTACGCCAGGCTATCGACGCGGGAATGATCTACATCGATACAAGCCGGGGTTACTGCGACAGCGAGTTAAAACTCGCAAAAAGCCTTAAGGATGGTTACCGCCGGAAAGTTATACTTTCTTCTAAATGGTCTCCGTGGAACCTCAAAGTTGAGCCAAGTGATGATACTTCCGCTGATTGTATGTATCGCAGGATAATCGAATCTATGCAGCGTCTTGAGGTTGATTATCTTGACTTTTATCAAATCTGGGCCATATGTAATCCTGAGCATTATAACGAAACTGTTCGTAAAGGCGGTATGCTCGATGGTATACGGCGGGCAATGAATGAGGGCCTTGTCGGACATACCGGCTTTACCACTCACGATAAGCCTGAAAACATAAGCAGGTATATTGATGAGGCCGATTGGTGTGAAACTATACTCTTTACTTACAACATAATGAATCATACTTATAAACAGGTCATTGCAAAGGCCCATGAAAAAGGTATAGCCACTGTAGTTATGAATCCTCTCTCCGGTGGCATGCTTGCCGAGAATTCAGCTATTCTTATCCAGGCTATTAAACAGGCTTCCGGCTGCGATAATCCCATAGAGGTTGCCCACCGATATCTTGCCTCCGACACCAATGTCGACACAATTCTGTGTGGTATAACTAAGCCCAATGATATATCTTCCACTATTGCCAATTATCAAAAATCCCCTTTGTCTGCCGAACAGATTGTCTCTGTTGAGAAGTCCTTAAAGAGTCTTACTAAAGAAAATTTGGGTTTCTGTACCGATTGTAAATATTGCCTTCCCTGTCCTCAGGGTATAAATATTCCTATGATTATGCACGCTGTTTACCTTGACAAATTTTTACGTGTACCTCATGCCGCAAAATGTCACTATCATTGGATTGTTCATAATCCTCAAAATTCAATACCTTCTGCATCCCCAACTGAGTGTACTGAATGCGGACAATGCGAAGAAAAATGCACACAGATGATTAAAATCATTGAAAATTTAAAATACGCAGTATGCGTTTTTGATAAGGACAATTGAATACGACTAATGTCGATAGATATTCCCGCATATTGATATGTTCCGATAATAACACACTTTCTGGCCCCATATACCTTTTTTTTACATATCTCTAATAGAGATTCATACATATTCATATCTTATATCTTCTTATTTACCTTACATAATTTTTTTCTATATTTCAATGAATGTCCGATAATTCTCTTGATTTTCTAACAATCAATTGTATATAATTTGTAATTAAAGGAGCAGGGTGGAGAAAACACTTTATCATAGTCTAAAGTTTTCCCACAAATAAGCTCACAATCTGGTACCTCGATATAGTCGTAACATCTTGTGTTACCGTAAGTTACAAAGCTATGAAGCGATCGGGTGACATTCATCAAGAACAACGGATTTTGAGCAATGATAACACTCTCTATAGACGTGATGTATTTACGTCTATCAAAGACCCTAATTTTAACTCAGACCTACCATTTATAGGTTCTTCCAACGCATTTAACTCTATACTCGATACTATTAAGGCAATTGCCTCTCGCAAGTGCCCAGTTATTATTACAGGTGAGACAGGCGTTGGCAAAGAAATGGTTGCTCGTCGAATACACTTATGTAGCAACCGTTCCTCTCACGTTTTCGTGCCCGTTGATTGCTCCACTCTTACAGGCCAGCTATTTGAAAGCCAGTTATTCGGCCATGTCAAGGGCGCATTTACCGGTGCTTTTGAGAATACATTAGGCTTTTTCAGGGCTGCGAATAAAGGAACAATCTTTCTTGACGAGATAAGCGAAATACCTGTCGAGCTTCAGGCAAAGCTCCTCAGGGTCCTTCAGGAAAACATCGTTACTCCATTAGGTTCAACCAAATCATACTCACTTGATGTCCGAGTATTGTGTGCGACAAACCGTGATCTTCTACAGATAGTGCGTGAGAAAAAATTTCGTTCTGACCTTTATTACCGCCTCAATGTTGTAAATCTCGAGGTTCCACCCTTACGCGAGCGCAAAGAGGACATTATACCGCTTGCTAAATATTTTTTAGCTCAACAGTCACAGTTTTACTGCGAACCAGCCAAATTCCTTAGTCCCAAAGTTCTAAGATTTCTTATTAGTTATTCCTGGCCTGGTAATGTCCGTGAGCTTGCAAATGCTATGGAACGCGCATACATCCTTAGCCCGTTTCGAGAGATTCGCACCTTGTCACTACCACCTGAAATCATCACATCTGATCCCTACACCCATCCGGAAGCCACTCTTCCAACTATTGACGCGGCCCAACGCAGGCTTATCACAGAGGCCCTTGAGTTTACAGGTGGCCGAAAAATGGCTGCCGCCAGAATCCTCGGTATTGAACGCCGTCGTTTAAACCGTCTGATACAGAGACTTAATGTCCCTTTAAAGAAAACTAAGAGAACCGAGGAAGAATAGGTTACCCGCCGATTCTGCTTAAAAAGTACCTATCCGAAAATATGTTTCACGTGAAACGTGTTGCTGTGATGATGAATGTCTATTAGGTACAATCCAGCCTTTTTATCATATTCACAGACAAAAGGGGATTATTTTTCCTTAAGGCTTTTAGAATTTCATTGCTCAGGAAAAATTGGATTTCCCATCTGTCTTTCATCATAACTCCAATATAGAGTCACTTTATTAACAGGTATTTGTTAATAGGCAAACAAGTTGTCTTTTGATATTATTTGCCAAAATTTTTGTTCTAATAATTTTCCGAGTCCTTCACATCTTTTCAATCACCAAAGGGGTTAATATTAGAAAAAACGAAAACAAATACGTTCCTTAGCCTATTTTTTAGCTTTTTCTAAACTCCTAATATGAGAACCTTATAGTAAATCCCGTCTTTGTTTCACGTGAAACTCGGACAACTCTGAAAAAAAACATCTTTTGTGATTGTAAAACTGTAGCATTTTTGCTAAATATTCCGATGAACATTATGTTCCGTTATTCTCTATTTTGTTTTTTTTACTATATTTGAAAAATAACAAACAAAAAAAATTTTGAAGGAGCAATTATATGAGCCCTAAAGCAAAGGAGAAGCAGAAGCGTCTTGGAAGAGGTCTGGAATCATTATTAAGTCCGATAATAAACAAGCCAACTGCCGAAAAAGACGTTAATAACCTTACAAATGTATCATCAACGTATCCGCCCGATGAGGTTTTGGCCCAATCCCTACGCCAGTTACCTCTCGAAGATATTATGCCTAATCCGTATCAACCGCGTGGGCCTTTGGAAGACTCTGATCTTGCCGGTCTTGCAGAATCAATCAAGACAAGTGGACTGATTCAGCCGGTCATTGTACGGCCTAAAGAAGGAAAATATGAGCTTATCGCAGGCGAAAGGCGTCTTCGAGCTGCAGGTCTGGCCGGTCTGGAGACTATCCCTGCAATGGTACGTCAGGCAAGCGAAGAAGAAATGCTTGAGCTTGCGCTAATAGAAAACATCCACCGCAGTGACCTGAATCCTATAGAGAGAGCCGAGGGCTACCTGGCATATCTTAACAGGTTTTCTTTTACGCAGACAGAAGCGGCCGAACGTTTGGGCGAAGATCGCTCAGTCATTGCGAATTACCTGCGGCTGCTCGAACTGCCTGAAGATGTCAAAGAGATGCTAATCGAACGGCGTTTGAGCATGGGTCATGCACGCGCGCTTCTCGCTCTGACGACTGATGAGATGCGCCTTAATACCGCCAGGCAGGCGGTGGCAAGGCGAATGAGCGTAAGGGAGGTCGAGCGCGCCGTACGGCGTAAGCTGGCCAGAATGCCGGAAGCAAGTCAGCAGCAATATGCAAAGGCAGCTTATATTATCGATCTGGAGCAAAAACTTAGCAGTGAGCTCGGAACAAAGGTTACAATTACAACTCGGAAGAGCGGCAAACGCGGCAAGATTATTATTGACTTCTATTCGCTGGACGATTTTGAAAGAATAACCGAGAAGATCGGCCTGGCCGTAGTAGAAGAAACGTAAATTTAATAATTCCTGATATTCTGAATTAGTGGGCTTCCAGACGGCAAACTCGTCATAGGTCATTACTTATTGTCCGTGCCGCAGCTTAATTCTTCGATGTGCGAGTAGCTTTTCTTTACTTTCATTTGTCTCATTTCCCTCTTTATTAGCCTAAAAATGACGTTAGGACCACTTTTTTTAAAAAATCTTTCCTTTTTGAAAAAATATCCTTGACTTATGTGTTACAAGTGTAACAATGTATAATGTTACATATGTAACTATAAGGAGATCGCTATGGCCGAGAAACCAAAAATATCAGACGCTGAATGGCAAGTAATGCGGGTGCTATGGCGAAAATCGCCACTGACCGTTAAAGAGGTAATTCAAAAACTGTCAAAAAAAACACCGTGGAAACCTGAGACTATAAGAACCCTAATTAACCGGCTGGCCAAAAAGAAGGCCATCGACTTCGAGAAGAAAGGCAGACGTCATTACTTCTTTCCTCTGATACGCGAGCAGGAATGTATCAAGGCTGAGGCCGATTCGTTCGTTGCACGCGCAGGATCAGCGATGATCAAGCCGATACTGGCGGCCTTTATAGAGAAGGAAAAATTATCAGATAAGGAAATTGAGGAGCTTCAGCGGATTCTGGATAAGAAAGGCGGGGCAGAATAATGGAAGCTTTTATTACAGAGCTGTCCTGGTTTTTCAGGTGGCTGTTGATCTCGACGATGCAGGTAAGCGTGCTGGTTTGCCTTATATTCGTTGTGAAAGCAATGGTGCGCGGGCGGCTGGCGGTTCGCTGGCATTACTGGCTGTGGCTGCTTTTACTGATACGCATGGTCATACCCTGGGCTCCTGAAAGTAACTTCAGCGTTTTTACCTTGTTAACACAGGCAAAAAATATCATCGCCGAACAAACCGAGAAAGTAACGCCACAAATAAAACAGGCCATAACACCAAAAGTAGCCTCCATTGCACAAGGTCTGCAATCAGTCACATTTGCAAAAGCAACGAGCCAGTCAACTCAGTTATCTGCCGGCACAAAAGCTAATTCCTTTGAAGTTATTCATATATTATCTCTGCTTTGGTTAGGCATCGCTCTAGCCCTGGGGATTTTCGCATTAGGGTGCAACTTCAGACTATGGAGAATTATCAAATCAAAGAGGCCAATTACCGCAGGAAGGATTCTCAACTTATTGGAAGACTGTAAGGCCCAGATGAACGTGCAAACAATTTTGGGGATTGTTATAACCGACAGGGTTAAAAGCCCGGCTCTATTCGGTGTTATTCGGCCGAGGTTATTGCTGCCCGAAGGGATGCTTGAAAAGCTGGACAGAGAACAACTGCGTTATGTTTTTCTTCATGAGCTTGGTCACCTCAAGCGCAATGATGTCTATCTTGGCTGGCTGATGGTGATTCTGCAGATATTGCACTGGTTTAATCCGCTGGTATGGCTGGCGTTCGGCCGAATGCGGACGGACAGGGAACTGGCCTGCGATGGACTGGTGCTTTCAGCCATAGGTACGGGCGAATCGCAGACGTACGGCCAGACACTCGTTAATCTTTTTAAGGGCTTCACCGGACTGCATTACGCCCCGGGAATAGCGGGGATACTGGAAAATAAATCACAGTTGAAAAGGAGAATTACAATGATTGCGCAATTTAAAAAAGGCTCATATCGATGGTCGGTATTAGCGATTGTTCTTTTGGCGGTGTTAGGAAGCGTAGCCCTGACAAACGCACAGACGGCAAAAAATTCAACCGATTTAAACGCCAAAGTAGCCAATATCGATATTGACAATGCAGTTCTTGAAGACGTTATTGAGGTTTTTGGCGAACCATTAAAATATGCATGGGGCCAGGAAACAATACCAAAAGAGAAAATTCCTGCGGACCATTACTGCATGATATATCCGGACTTCTCGATTATGATGCGGCAGGACTCCATAGGTGAACTGCGATTCAATTCGCCTGCTGCAGGTTATGTTTTCAACGATGAAATTCGCGTAGGCTCTTCCCTTGATGAAGTACTGGCTGCCTTGGGTGAGCCGGTGAAGACAGTCGAAGGCAAGTCGATTAACTGGACAGATACAGATGGAGTTTTATATATGGACGTCGGGGGCGAGGAAGGAAGTTGCTATTACCACATGTCGGATTGGAACGTGAGGATGTTCTTTGCTAATTACAAGGTAGTTGCCTTGTACGTATTGAGCGAGAGCAGTTCCGACAACAAAGTAAGGCTTCGCGAAGAGGACCTTGAGCCGACCAGCTATATTAATGAGGATGGACATATCGTTGATAAGGTCGACTATCCGTTTGTCAACGACCCGGAAGCGATAGGTTACTGGGAATGTGTTGATTATGTGAGATACATTGAAGATTTCAATCCCAACAAACAAAAACATAAAGGTGATTTGTTCCTTAAAGAATTATTCATCCGTGAAAACGGCAAGACAAACCAGGACTTTACCTGGACAAAAGGATTGTTTCTTGATGTGGAAGGTAAGGAGGCATCCAAATATGTAATAGAGGAAATAGATGGCGCAAAATATTTATTCTTCGAATGGAAAACCGGTGATTACAAAATATACCATATAAAGCCCAAGTTTTGTGTTCTAAAGAAAATGCCGGATAAAGTGCATGTTGAAAGCCGAACCTATGATAAAGTTGACTATCCGTTTGTTGACGACCCTGAAGCTATCGGGACCTGGGAGGCGATAGATTATGTAGAAACGCCTGCAGAATTTAATCCCCGCCAAAAGCAATGGCCGGGAGGTGAATTATTCGTTAAGGAACATATCATTTACCCGGACGGTAAAATGTTCCAACTTTTATGCGACCAGGCCGTCGAGGAACAACGAGAGCAGTTAAAAAGACTTAGCGAATCGTTTCTTAAGGAGCTTGGTGTAGACCCTGACGGCCAAATGTCCCAGATACTTGATAAGAGTTTATCCGAGTTTGACCAGGCCTCGGTAAAAACTTTTGGCGAACCGTTCCTGAAAGAACTTTCCGTCGACGGGAATATGAAACTTTCAGAGTTTCTGAATAAAGATGGGGACTACCTCAGGCAAGCTCGAGAAAAAGGATTCAGCGAATCGCTACTCTCTCAGCTTTACGAGCCGGAAACCAGCATACGCGATATCATAAACAATATGATTAAGGAAAGAGCCAGAATCCCGCTGGTCTGGACAAAAGGACTGATTATCAGTAAGGCAGGCAGGATAGCGTCCAGATATTACATCCAGGAAATAGAAGGCTCGACTTATATGTTCTACGAATGGAAAACCGGGGACTACGTATTGAGACAAAAGAAGCCTAAATATTTCGTTTTAAAAAAGAAATAATCCAAAACAAATTAAATCCGTCGGCTTAAATTGCTGCAGCCTGTTTACCGAAGCCTGTGCAGACGGTAGGCTGTCAACTGACTCAGGTAACCCCGCTCCGTATCCAGCAACCAGGGTCCCTCCCACTTGCGGGCGGCCCGGCCTGTCGAGAACTGCTCGTTAAGTTTTTTCATTATTATCTCCAGCTCGCAGCCTCTGAGAACCATATTACGAACTTCCTTGAGAAAAGGTCTTGTCATCTCCCGGACCTGGCTGGCGGCTGCGAGTATCTTGGAGCTTTCAAGATACTTATTCAATTCGTTCTCAACAATCCGTCGGATATGGCCGGGCCGAGCGACCTCAAGCGCGTGCAGCTCAGTGGCCATCCTTCCATTATATCTGGTAAATTTAAACTTACGGCCTGCATTCTCAGGTATCGGAATCCCCGGCAGCTTAAATTGCCTGCACTGGCGTCTGTTCAGCATCAGCGGTCGCAGTTTTACATCAATGCGTTTGTTGAGCCTATATTGTCGTGCGAGAAATTCTATCTTTCTGGCGACGCTCACCGGCATAGTTTCCCCGGCAGGGTCAAAATCACTAATGTAAAATATGTGGACCGGCTTGTTACAGTGCCGGATTCGCTTGATAAACTGCCAGACGGCCGTTAACGAGAGCTCGCCCAGGGTTGTAACGATATGAATATTGTATTTGCCGCTGACCGGCCTAATCAAGTCGGCGGCGGTGGACTTCTCCACCCAAATCTCAATATGACAGGGCATCAACTTGCTCAGCATAAGCATCATTTGTGTGCGGTATAGACCTTCTACGGTCTGGTCGACCAGCTTGTCCCACTGTTCGGCACTGTCGAAACCTATATAGACATCCGCATTAAGAGCCTTCGGGACGCTCCATCGGTCGACAAAGATATCATAAGGCAGGACTTGGAGATAACGTGCGAACTTGCAGGCATCGCAGAGGAATTTCCAGTCAGCGCTTGTATTTTGGTATACTTGTCTGTTAGGTTTTCTGTGTTGAGGCTGCGTCAGTGCAAAATAGTGCAGCCTTCTGATATGCACTTTCTGCGGCTTATTCATAAGTTCATAAAGCCTTCTGGCCCACTCGGCCGCGGCGTACTGCGTTCTCGAGCCGATGTAAAACGGGTCGTTAACCTGGGTCAGGACAAGCATGTCTTTGGGCTTCTTGCCGATTTTCGTTGCCAGTTGCTTAATCGCGTAACGTTTCTTCATCTCTCAGCCCTCCAACTATAATAATACCCGAGGTCGGGTTGACGCGGTCACAGCACCCGCTTGCCCACAGGGCAAACCGACTCTCGGGTATACAATGTGGCTTGTTTTAGCATTGCTGTGATTTCGTCTGGCTCTTAATTTAGAAGAACCCGGCCGGGAATGGAATCCTAAGGCGGGGCGGAGTGACAACGTTGTGTCATTGCAAACAAAAAAAACCGGCCCCGATTCATCCGGACCGGTTTGGGACTCGTGTATCAGTCTCCAGGCCGATAACCAAACGACTTTAGCGAACTTCCTCGTCGATCCAGCCTAACAACTGTTTCAGGTCGTCCATTGTGATATCGCCCATATGCGCGATACGGAACGTCTGTTCTTTCAGTTTGCCGTAGCCGTTGCCGAAAATCGTGTTGTGCTTTTCCTGGAGTGATTTTATAACCTCTGCGACATTAATGCCGCGAGTGTTCTTAACCGCAGTCAGTGTGTTCGAGGCATATTTTTCTTCACAGAACAGGTCAAATTTCTCCCTGGCCCAGCTTCTGACAAACTCAGCCATTTCCTTATGTCTTTCCCAGACGATATCCATACCCTCTTTGAGCAGTCTGGAGCATTGATAATTCAGGGCCATAATATGGGGAATGACCGGTGTTGTCGGGGTCTGGTCCTTCTGGGCGGACTTGGCAAATAGCTGAAAGTCGAAGTAATAGCCGCGATTGGGTACTTTCCGGCTCTTTTCCATTGCCCTGTCGCTTACCGCAAAGACCGCCAGGCCGGGCGGAATCGCAAAGGCCTTCTGGACCGAGGCAAAGGCAACATCCCATCCAAGCTCGTCAAAATGCATCGGCAGGCCGACCATAGCGCTTACCGCATCGACGAAGACCAGCACGTCGGGATACTTTTTCTTCATCATCTCGCTAATTTCATAAACCGGATTCGTAAGGCCGGTGCTGGTCTCGTTGTACACTAATGTAATCGCGGCATACTTTCCGGTTTTGAGTTTCTCATCAACTATTTCAGCCGTTACGGCCGTTCCCCAGTCCACTTTGAGCTCATCGACATTGCGTCCGCAGCTTTTGGCCACGTCGGCCCACTTGTCGCTGAATGCTCCGCACATTGTGCAAAGAACGGTTTCATCGAGCTGGACGCAGTTACGTATGCTCGCCTCCCAGATACCTGAAGCGCTGGAGGTGCTTAGAAAAACATTCTGCTGCGTGAACAGAATTTGTTTGAGCATACCAACCGTCTCGGCGTAGAGTTGCGAGAACTCCTTGCCGCGATGGCCCAGGGTATAACGCGAAAGCTGCTCTAATACCTCCGGCAGGACGTGCACCGGGCCGGGAATAAACAATTTCGGGGGATTTTTCCAATCTGCCATTGACCTACTCCTAAAGTTTGCTCTTCAACCTTTTACTTTCAACCTCCTATTTTATGCATTGCCAAACCCGTAAAAATCTTCGGATAAAAAAAAGTTGACTTCTGCGGCATTTTTTCACCGTGCGAGGCTACGGCCCAAACCTGCTCAATCCTGGCCGGGTTCATAAAGAACACCGCCTGCCTTTCACGATTGTCAACCCTTTCGATTGATTCGGTGACCGCATCGCCAGGCCCGGATATATACTCGATATTACTCTGACGGGCCAGGGCTTTTTCATCGATGCCCAGGACTTCCTGCAGAGTCAGCCTGTGCAGGACCGAGACATCCAGCCGGCGTAAGGCCCGGCTGCACTGCTCGATTGCATCCAGTGCCCGCTCATCTTTCAGCACGGCAGTATAGAAAGCCCCATTACCGGCGTAAATCCCAAATGCGTTTCTGCTTTGTGTGAACCGGGTCTTTAGGTGTTCGAAGGCCTGCCGCTTTGCAGCTTGTTTTTGCTCAGGTGAGCTGAATTTGAATTCGGCGACCTCGAAGCTCTTTTTCAGGTTCCCAAGTAACTTTTTGATATCGAAATCCTCTATATCTCTCAGGACACGGTGCACCGGTAGGATTATCAGCCCTTCGTCGTGTATATTTACGAAGGTCATCATTCGATAACGTGCTTCAGGCTTGCCGGTCTTTTTGTAATAACTCAGTGCCGTCTCATACCGGTGATGTCCATCGGCAATTATTACCTGTTTATCCGTCATCATATCGCTAACAGCCCGGATATCAGGCCGATCGGTTATCTTAAACAACCTGTGGCGAACACCATCACCGTCAACAAAATCCACGACCGCTGATTTTGTAAGACTCTTTGCAATAATCGCATCAGCAACTTTCTCGCTGTCGTCATAGAGCACAAAAATCTGTCCAAACTGCGCGTCGGTTGCCTGCATAAGATTGAGTCTGTCGGTCTTCGGCTCGTCCATTGTTCTTTCATGCGGCCAGACGCCAGCATCAAGTTCCTCCAGTCCGCCCAGCGCCACAAATCCGCTACGGTGATATGAAAGACCATTGAGGACAAAATCCTGCACATAGGGATAAATCGCCTCGGCCGGGTCGGCCTTCAGGACGCCTTTTTCGAGCCATTCATTTAAAAACCGAGCAGCGCGAGTGTATTGGTTATCAGTATCTGTGTCCTGCGGGCTTTTCTTACCTTTGGTTATGCGGACAATGTTGTATTCGCTGCTGCTATAAAGCCGTTCCCGCTGCCGGTCGTCGATAACATCGTAAGGCGGAGCAACACACCGGCCGGGGTCGCCTGCCACGGCGGCGTCGAAACGCAGTGCCTTAAATGCCTTAATTTCCATCCGGGCCTCACTCCTGAAATCTTATTGGTTACGTATCCGGGGACCTCGGACCTGCCTTGCCGGAGCCACAGAAGTGTTAGGACGGGGTAACATACCAAAAACCTCAGACAATGTCAAAAGAAGCTTTTATAACAGCTACAGCCCAATTCAAAAAAATCAAAACACCTCAGATGCCTTAAGACTGACCTATTGTGTTCATTCTCATAACCTATGACATTCTTAAAAGTCCATAAATCTGCTTAGTCTCTCTGAGATGACTGCAAGACTCTAACAAGGCCATTCTTTTAACACGTCAACCAACCATATATTCCATCTTTTCAAGAATTTCATAATTTGGTTCAATAAACATCTCGTCATTCTCTTTAAATAGGTTTATTAGCCCCAAGGATTTCATTTTCCGCAAATCCCTATTCTTTGTATCTATAGATACACCGGAATACAAAGATTCAAATTCAGGAGAAGATGTGAATTTATTAAAAGATGTTCTTCCAGAACTCGTTAGTAACGCCAAGTTGCCAAAGATTCTTTGGTTAATCTTCTTTTCACTCTTTTGATGTTTTTTCGTAGCATACAACCACCGCACATAATCCATCAACATAAGTCGTTTGAGTTTTTTCAAAACCAGCTCTTTAATTCTTTGGATTTCAGAAAGAAATCCTTGCGCCCCCCATATTAGAAACTCTAACGGATTACAGGAATATCGTATATCTCCCAAACGAGTAATGTATTCGCCCCTGTTGGTATTCCAAAATTTAGTCATCGACTTGAAACAATAAGAATTTATTTCATTCACGTACAAAATAAGGGCTTCTAATGCTCTTGCCGTCCTTCCGTTGCCGTCTCCAAATGGGTGAATCTCTGCTAAGTAGTAATGGGCCATAAACGCTTTAACAATAATGTTGCTACTTAAAGTTCCAGAGCTAGTCATGTTTAACCAGTTTATTAATTGAGACATAGCTATATTAATGCTTTCCTTATCTCTACAGAAGCTATATCTCCTAGGGTCTCCAAATGAAGCCTTTAAATCTCTGTACTCGCCCGGCATATTTGCAAAATAATCAACTTTTTCCGTCAAAAGTTTATGTATATGTTTGATATGTTCCTCTTTGTAAACAAACTGACCCTTGTGATTTTCAACTAAACTTTGCACATACTCATACGCATTTTTCGTGTTTTCCGCTTCCTGCTCTTTCCGTTCAAGTTCTTCTTCAAGATTGGCTTTACGAAATGACTCTCTAATTTCCTCCTCATCAAGGATTGTTCCTTCAATCGCAAGCGTAGCTCCAACAGCCGAAACAAGTTCGTCTTTGATAATGTCTTTAGTCGATCCTGGATAAGACGGACAATCCCTTATGAACTGGTCTACAATCCTTATTTGCTGGTACGTCTCATAAAAATTCCAGTATTGCTTTAGCTGGTCCTTGTCCTCCATCAATTTAGCTTCGATATCCTCCACTAAATCAAATTTAATCAGTTTCTCAAAATTCATTTGCATTTTATACACCCCTAAAATCTCTACAATTCTATAGGCCCTCTCTCTAATTATACGCACTCCCCAACGAATTTCAAAGAAAAATACTGCAAACTATGCACTATTTTATGCACGGATTTGGTTTATCATATCCCCTTGATATACAATGTGTTATACACTATATGGCATTTTTTGTGAGCATTTTTCTGCATTGCTTCTTGCACAACAACATAAAACGGCAAGGGAGATTGTAGACGAGATTCAACGTCATTTAGGAGCAAGAGCACCAACTCAGACATAGACCCATTTAAACGGAACAGAATGGTAAAGACGAAATTAGGCTTAACAATTCCATATACCGTTCCTGCCATGTTCAGGTCCGGTTCAGTGGGACGGATATTAGCTGCAACTGGAGAATCCTTCTGGTCTGGTCTGTAAGTCTTGTTTCTTCGCCGGCCCTGAGAGGTGCGAGCCAAATAATTTTTCCCCCATCGGCTATTACCAGAAGCTTATCGCGCGATTCCCTTGTCAGTCGAGCGGCCGTGATGAATTTTCCCACCCGTTTCTCGCCGGGCATACCCATCGGCCAAAATCGGTCGCCGGCCTGCCGACGGCGTACAACCAACGGCGGGCATATCCTGTCCAGGTCAAAACACTCGATAAGGCTGGTCTTATCTTTTTTGAATGTCTCGAGCTTCAGGCCCTGCGCGTCGATAACTCTCGCTTCGATCAGGTAATCGGCAAAACGCGTCTTACCGGGGATTTCCAAAGAGGTACTCTGCCGCTGTGGTTGCTGCTTTTTCGAGGTCAACTTTTCGAAAATCAAATTTTCATATTCAGTTCGCACGCGAAAACCATCGGGCAGCAGGATTTTTTTGCCGGTGATATTTTTGCAGGCCAGCCGGATAATTCCATTATAGTGCTCGGCGGCCAGGTCTCGTTCGCCGCTGCCAATCTCCGTCAGGCAGCGCCTGGCCAATTCGACTTTTATGGGTTCTATCTGAGTGGAGAAAATTTTCCTGTTCAATACGATAACATCCTTGTCTCGGCCAACAACAACCTCGGGCCAAAGTCTTTCTGCCTGCCGGCAAAGTAAGGCATAAAATCCTCGGCCGTTCCGAGCCAGCTCAGCCAGGTATTCTATTAGCGGGCCGGCACAATCTTTTTGTAACTCGGGCAGCAGAACGTGACGGATATAATTTCGAGTATAGCTAAGGTCCTGGTTTGTGTGGTCCCGGCGCCAATCGAATTTCCGCTCTCGAAGATACTGCACAATCTGTTCTCTGGTGGCGCACAGCAGCGGCCGGACAAAGGCCAGATTTTCGGTGAAGTCTGTTTTAGGCCGAATGCCGGCAAGGCCGCGAAAGCCGGTGCCGCGAAGCAGTCGGTGTACGATGGTCTCTGCATTATCATTCTTTTGGTGGGCTGTTGCGATTAGAGAAGAACCGGCAGTTCCGGCAACCTCAATCAAGGCCTTAATGCGCAACTTGCGGGCGGTGGTTTCAATAGAGAGTTTATTTTCCCGGGCGAAGCGACGAACGTCGATTCGCCTGGTAGTTACCGGCAGATTGAGCTTTTTCGCCTGCCGGACGACAAATTTCTCATCGGCATCGGCGTCAGGACCCCTTAGCTGGTGATTGACGTGTGCGACAGACATCTCCATCGCGAGCCGGCCGGCCGAGTGCAACGAATGAAGCACATACATAAGAGCAAGCGAATCGGCGCCCCCTGAAACGGCCAGGACAATCCGCCGGCCGGAACCGAAAAGCTGACTGGACTTCACAAAGTCCGCAACGATGTTCTCAAGATTTGACTGCATTTTTTGGGGTATAGAAAAACGCTGTGGCACAGGCTTCTCCCGACTTGTCGGGATGAAAACACGGCCAAGATGGCCGTGCCACGTACTCATGACAGGCCCGCAAGCTTGATTTGTCCGATATTTTGCCTTCAAATTATTCTTCGGCCTGTTGCGGCCCGGCCAGTTCATTGATGCGTCCGGCAACAAACTCCCTGTACTGCGGATACTCTACCATTTCCTTCTCCATAGCCTGCTGGTACAACGGCAAAGCCGCTGATCTTTGCTTCAGGTACCAGTCAAGAATATACGCAGTTTTGAATCGGGAGGGGTAAGTCGTCTGCGGGTCCCACTGGTGTACGCGGTTGTAATAAACGGCTGCGATTGAATAATCCTTAAAATGTCTGTAGATTTCAGCCGCTGTGAAGGCCGCATCGTCAATCTTATCACTGGAAGGATACTTTGTTATCAACTGGTTCAACTTGTCCAATGCGATACCCAGTTGTTTTTCATCAACAAAAATCACCAGTCCCCTGGCCTTTTTGTAAGAGCTCATTGCATCATCATAAAGCTCGTCGGCCTGGGGAATTGAGGTTGTCGCCCGCAGGTCCGGCCCGGCGAACTCGGCCTCCAACAGATACCTATACTGTGGCACAGCGGTCAGACATTTGTGTTCTCTGCGGGCCCAGGTCATTTTCGTATGGTCGCCGGACCTCGAATAGTAATCTACCAACAACGCAAGGGCCTGACGATAAGCCTGACGATGGGCAGCAAGCTCCTCGACAATGTCAATCTCACCCGGCTCGGCAAGTGCCGCGGGAGCCGGTGCTGGCTTTGCTTCTTCCGCAGGGATTAAATGGGTCTTTTCCTCGGGCAGCTCAAAGCATCCGGTCAACACGTTCAGCAACATTATAAGAATTATTGTTAAAAATATCCTTGCCATTGCAGCCTCCTTTCAAATTTGGGCCGTAGCTATCCAAGCTAATGATAGAACATTAACTATTCATCGGTCACTGTCAAGTATTAAGGTGAAAAATGAATCCATTAAAATCTACCATCGTGCCTCATAACAAGGGCCGACAGGGCCATACTCGCAGGGTAGTTTATCACACCAAACAGCCGAAAAAAAGAAAAAAGTACGCTTGATAGAACTTGTGCCTATGCGTAAAATAATGGATAATATATGGATAAACAGGAAGTCAAAAAGCAATTGCTGAAGGCGGTTGAAAACAACCCACACATAGAGGCCATAAGGTCGGTTGCCATTTTCGGCTCATACGTCAACGGCACGCCAAGCGAGGACAGCGATGTTGATGTGCTGATAGACTTCGAACCGACGGCAGTGATAGGCTTTTTCACATTGTCCGATATCAAAAGCAGTTTCGAGTCTTTCCTCAGAAAGTCGGTCGACCTTCTTACTCCCCAGGCGATAAGTAAGTACTTCAGGGACGAAGTTCTTGCCCAGGCAGAGTACATTTATCAGAAATGACAGGACGTATCTGCCGCATATTCGGGAAGCTCTCGAAAGCATCGAGGGCTATCTTCAGGATGCTTCTTATAAGCAATTTGCGTCCAGCAAAATGAGATGATTGATGCCGTTGTAAGAGAGCTCGAGATAATAGGTGAGGCGTAAAACAACCTCAGCGATGAGTTTCGCAGGCAGTTTATCACACCGGGCAGACGGGAAAAAGGCAGGCCGGGCCAGACCTATCCTTCCGCCTCATCAGGAACATACTCAATTAAATCGCCCGGCCCGCAGTTTAAGGCTTTGCACAGACTATTCAAAGTGGAAAACCGAATCGCGCGAGCCTTGTTGGTTTTCAGAATCGAGAGATTATTGACCGCCAGCCCCGTGGCCTCGGCCAGGTCTTTCAGCTTCATACGCCGATCTAAAAGCACATAATCCAGTCGAATATTAATCATCTGTCTTCCTCCTTTAGACCAGCGTCTTTGATTCTTCGATTACTGGCAGCAAACGATGCAGTATCATACCAACCCCGACCAGAAGCAGAACTTTTGCCAGAGTCGGCCCCAGTAACGGCTGCACTAATACAATCCGGGCTGATTCTGACATTTCCGAGATTGCGAGAAACTTAACAAGCCAATTGTAAACGATACTGGCCTTCATAATCAGAACAATGGCATAGATGTAGCACAATTTGTCCATCATTCCGAGGATAAGGGGTACTCTGGCTTTAGGGCGAAGTAAATAATCCAGCAGGCCCGCGATGGCAAAGGCCAGAAAGCCGGTAATAATAAAGTCATAAACAAAGCTGGAAGCAAGGTAAACGCCGAAGTTGGGAACAACAATACTAAACCAAAAATCAGCTTCCACTTGTCCATTTTCCACACTTGACTGAAAACCTTTTACAACCGCAAAAAGCCAGAAAATCCCTCCCAAAATCAAAATCCAGCCGATGACACGGGCAATAACACAGTACACCCGCAAAAGCCGTGAGTTTTTTTCTATGAATTCATTCATAACTCAAAAACCTCCTTTCAATATTTTTTTATAATTTAATCTCGTGTATATATACACGTTTATCGTGTAATAGTCAACGAAAATAAGGGGGTGTTTAGAAATTTTAAATGATTTTTTATTGGCAATGGCTTGTTTTTTACGTAACTCGGTGTGTGAAAAGCAGTTACACTACCATTGTGCCTCATGATAAGGGCCGACGTAGCCCTCCTTTTTGGGCGCCGGACGGGCCTTCAAGATCGCTTCTGCGATGGCAATATCGCTTTTTTGAGTAATTTTGATGTTGGATTGGTCGGTCGGCACAATCGCTACCTTGTGGCCCAGGGCCTCGACAAGCTGTGAATCGTCGCTGATTTTGCTTTCATCCAGATTTTTAAGATTGGCGTAAGCCTCTTTCAATAGCGATGCCTTGAAGACCTGCGGCGTCTGCGCCTCATACAGGCCGGTTCGGTCAACAGTTTTAACTATGGTGTGGTCCTCGGTCTTTTTCAGGGTTGCCACGACCGGACAGGCTAGAATAGCGGCCCCTGTTTTTTCCGCGGTGCTTATAACCTCATCAAGCCACTCTTTTATAAGACAGCATCTGACGGCATCGTGTACGGCGATAAGTTCTATGTCGGGCTTTACGAGCTCCAGGGTTTTTGCCACGGTCTCGAATCGCTCAGCGCCGCCGAGGCAGATTTTGACACCGTGGAAACTCAAATTGGGGCCCCACTTGACATTCACCAGTTCCTCGTCGTCTTTCGCGATGGCCAGCAAAACCTGCTTCACGTCTTCTCGGCCCGCAAAGAGCTCAACGCTCCGCAGAAAAACAGCCCTGCCGGCAACATCAACTAACGGCTTCTTCCTTTTGCCGCCAAATCTGCTGCTGGCACCGGCGGCACAAATAATCACAGCGACACTTTTACTCACAGCTAAAGTCCCGTTTTATACTCTTGTCTTTATACTACCGCACAAGTCCTGCTATTCAACTCCACCTCAACTTAGACAGAGTAAAAATCAAACGCTAAATATCCAAAAGACCGAATAAAAAAGCGATTTATCGCTACAGTACAAGGTACTATTTATCCTTCAGCTTTTCTATAATCTCGTTCACTTCTTCCTCGCCTTCTTTGTAGAATTTCTCTTCGTCGGGGGCAAGGTGCTTGAGTAACTTAAGGAATTCACCAGCGTGAACGCGTTCTTCATCCGCAATATCCACCAGAACGTCCTTCGCTAATTCCTCGTCGGTCGACTCAGCCAATTGCATGTAAAGCTGCACAGCTTCGTATTCAGCCGCGACCATAAACCGCACGGCCCGAATCAACTCCTCTTTTGTTAGCTTTCGTTCGGCCTTCATACCCGAAAATGGACTTCCAAACTCCGGCATAATAAGCTCCTTTCCAAACTTTTACCATTTCACCGCCATTTATCTTTTATACCAGGGATCAAGCTAATGAGCACATATTAAAGCAGCAACCTCACAGACATATCATCAAAACCTGAAATATATTAAAATCTCCCAAAAAGCTACACAGGTTAAGAAATCACTGGCCTTTGTCAACATCCACTGCCAGCAGTTTCTCCAGCATCTCAGCGCTTTCATCTCCACCTGAGTAATAATACTGCTTAACAACCTTGCCTTCTTTATCAATCAACACTACTGTGGGGAAGCCATTAATACCATACGCTGCTGTTGTAGCTCCCGAAACCGTCTTACTCGTCCCCTCAATCCTACTGTCCCCGCCTCCATCCAAAGCGACAGGTGTCATTTTGCCATTCCAGTATTTTATGTTAAGTTCTTGAAGCTCCTTCTCAAATTCCTCTGCCGAATGATACGAATCATCGTGAATGACGATAATAACCAGGCCTTTATCATAGTACTTCTCATGCAAATTAATTAACTCCGGCATCATCCTAAGGCACGAACCGCACATACTCCAAAAAACCAACATAACAACCTTTCCTTGAAGACCTGCTAAATTCACTGGTTTGCAGTTTATCCACTTCTTTATCCGCCGTAATTCCGGTGCCTGTTTTCCAGCCATATGTATCAGGTCGTCTACCGGTCGGTCAAAATCTATCTCGAATTCCCCTTGCCCCGTCTCGATCCTGACTTTTTCTTCTTTGCATAATCCTGTCCCATGCGCCTGCAATTTAAAACTGCCCTCCGGAAGGAAAAACTCAAACTCACCCCTGTTACTCAAATATGACAGACGCGTCCAGTAACTCTCGCCGCGAACATGTACGTTCGTCCAGCCCATTTTCTGTCCCAAATTTGTTAACTCTTTACTTTGAATCCTGCCGAAAATCCTGCGCGCCGGTTCCAGCTTTAGTTCCACCACTTTGTCGAGGTCGCTGGTTTTCACAACCACAAAGCCAGCCAGTTTATCCTCATAAAGGCCGTACAGCCCAGCGCTATACCACCCCCAGTTAAATAATTTCGATTCAGGCAAACGGGCCAATCCTTTCTCATCACAAACATATAATTCTTCTTCGCTGTTCGGTTCCCTGTCATCAACAAAAGTATATTTATAGATTTTAGCGCCCGGTAATGCCCTCCCGTCCGGCCCAACAACCTTCAAAACAACCTGTTTAACCGAGGCGCCCGGGCCCAGCAGACCTTCCAACATCTCAATGTCCCAACATCCTCCGTAAGGCACTTCAACAACCTTGCCTTCTTTGTCAATCAGGACTATTGTAGGGAAGCTACTAATACCATACGCCGCTGTAGTCGCCCCCTGAAATACTAGTTTTGTTCCATCAACCCTACAGGCCCCGCCTCCATCCAGCGCAATAGCAAACGGTATCTCTCTGCCATTCCAGTACTTTTTGCTGAGTTTTTCAATCTCCTCTTCTAATTCTTTCACCGAATTCCATGAATCATCGTGGATGCCAATGATAACCAGACCTTTATCGTGATACTTCTCGTGCAGGCCAATCAACTCTGGTATTCCCCCAACGCAGGGGCCGCACCATGTCCCCCAGAAATCCAGCAAAACAACCTTGCCGCGAAGGTCCGACAATTTCATTGGCTCGCTGCTTATCCATCCCTTTATCTGCTGCAATTCCGGCGTCTCTTTTCCAATCAAATGTGCCAGCCGGTCTGCCGGCAAATCCATATTTATCTCCAACTCCTTTTGCCCGACTTTAACCTCGATATCCCCTTCTTTATGATATAACCTCGTCCCATACACATCCAACGTATATCTGCCGTCCGGCAAAAGAAACTCAAATTCTCCCCTTTGGCTCGAATATGATAGCGGACTGTCATACGTGTCATAAAGGTAAACGTACACATTTGTCAATTCCACCTTCTGGCCCAGGTTATTCAGTTCTGTGCTGTCCAGTTTGCCATAAACCCGGCACACCGGAGTCAGTTTAAACTTTACCTTTTTGTTGAGGTTGTCTGCGCTCACCTTCACAAAACCGGCAAGTTTATCCTCGTAAAGACCGTATAGCACGAGACCTTCCTTCCCTTGCTGCCTGGAACGAAATATTTCATCTTTAGGCAAAATAACAAGCCCCTTCTTATCGCAAACATATTCCTTTTCATCGCTGTCTCGTAACCTGTCTTCTATTGAATAGCGTCGATAGATTTTGGCGTCAGATAATGCTTGCCCGCTTGGTCCAATTACTTTCAAAACAATCTGATTACTCCGGCGGGGAATGTTATAAAAAATCACCGCACCACATAGCAGCAGGCTCGCAAGAAGAATTAACTTCCCGCCCCACGAATACGATTTGCTTTTTGATACCATAAACCAGCCTCGGCTCAATACTTCACAAACTATATAACTGCCTGTGAATTTATGCCGCTACAAACATCGGCCGTAGAAATGCTAAAACTCTATTCCGCGCCTTACCTTAACTCCGTTATCGAATGGATGCTTGACATTTTTCATTTCGGTCACAAGGTCGGCCATAGCAATCAACTCTTTGCTTGCGCCCCGGCCGGTCAGGACAATTTCCACGCGCCAGTCCCGTCTCTTAATAAGCTCTTCGATGTCCTCTAATTTAGCCAGGCCCTTCGAGAGACAAAATACAATCTCATCGAGTATCAATACATCGTAAAATCTCTTCTCTGCTGTCTCGGTCAACTGTTTAAGGACTTCGCTAATCGCGGCCTTCATTTCAGCAACCGCCTTGGGGTCATCGAAGGATTTGGCCATGCCCGCCTGCCGGTCGGGCAGGTCCCAGGGCAAATCGAGCGCTTCAACTCTAATTCGCACCGCCCCCAGTTTAAGGGCAAATCGCTCGCCTATATCGAGGCTGGGCGGCTTGAGGAACTGGTAAATCAGGACTTTATGATTCTGGCCGGCGGCGCGGAGTGCCAGGCCGAACGCAGCGGTACTCTTGCCTTTGCCATCACCCGTATAAACCTGCACAAGACCTTTTTCGAGCATAGCAGTATATTAGCCAGGCAACTTAATTTATTCAACCGTCATTTCGTAAGTCTCTGCCGGTCTGCAAGAACAAGGCCCGGTGAATCCGTCGGGAAAAGGACATTCGGCTGATACGACGAACTCCGTCGAGCCGCTCAGTCGCCCCCCATCGTAACCCGATACATTATCGGGCGTTTTTTATGGGGCGATATTTATCTTGTGTACAGGCCGGTTGCCTCCTGCAGCAAATACACTCTTCTTGAGGTAAACTGCCGGCTGAAAAGTGACGAATAAAGGAAAATGTGCAAAGGAAATACTCTATCGAACCGAGTATAGAATGCCAATAGGCACTTTGGGGGGCATTAGAAAGTGTCTAAGAGTAGCGAAGGCTCCGCTTGCCGGTGCTGGTTTAGGAATATGAAAATGCCGTATGAAACAAGCGAAAAGATACTTTTTGTGGACGATGACAAAATTATCCTCGAGACGACCAAACGTCCATTTCGCAAGCGGTTTGAAATTGCGACGGCCACAAGTGGCGCAGAGGGTTTGGAGCTGATAAAAAGCCATGGACCATTTGCGGTGGTAGTATCAGACCTGCAGATGAAAGGGATGGACGGCATCGAGTTTATCACCCAATCGCGCCAAATCAATCCTGACAGCGTGTATATCATGCTGACCGGCTGTGTGGACATCAATGTGGCAATAGAGGCGGTCAACCAGAGCCGGGTCTTTCGCTTTTTGACAAAGCCGTGCCCGCAGGATGTGCTTGCCCAGGTTATTCAGGACGCATTGACGGAATATCACAGGACTATGAATACAAAGCGGTACGTCAAACGTCTCGAAAACGCAACAGCGCAAAAAGAAGCGGCTGAGATACTATGGGACAGGGAGGAGTTCGACAAGGCATTATTTAAACACAACCCCCTCCAGACCATAACTGTGGACCTTGAGGGTAAAGTCAAGACGTTTAACCCGGCTAAATGGAGTTCCGGTGACAAGCCGCCAAACATTGGGGACGTGATGTTCAAGGATTATGCTAACAAGTATGAATCCGATATGTACGGCGAATTGATGGAGTGCATAAAAACAGGGCGGTCAAAGAAGTTCCCCGAACAAAAATATGGTGATAAGGTTCTATCCACGACAATATCTCCATTTTCGAAGGGAGCCATCATAATCATCGAGGACATAACCGAACGTAAGCTCACGGAAGATAAAATAGAAACGGCGGCAAAAGAATGGAGGACAACATTTGATTCCATCAGTGATCTGGTTTCGATTCACGATACACACTACAGGATACGAAGAGTGAATAAGGCCTTTGCCAACACGGTGGGCTGGCCGTTCAAAGAGCTTCTCGGCAGCTATTGCTATGAGGTGGTACACGGGTTGGACAAGCCCTGTGAAGACTGCCCTGTCAGCAAGACGCTGAGGACCAAACGGCCTGTAACACAGGAGATATTTGAGCCGAACTGGGGGTTACACTGGGAGATTTCCACTTCACCCATTCATAATGACGAGGGACAAATCGCCGCGGTCGTCCATATAATGAAGGATATAAGGGTGCGGAAACAGGCTGAGGAAGAACTTACACAGCTAAATGAGAAACTCAAAGAACATGACCGGATGAAAGACAAATTTGTTTCAACCGTCTCGCACGAGTTAAGGACGCCACTGAGCATATTCAAGAACATCATTTCGAACGCATTGGCCGGTGTGATGGGAAGCATCAGTTCAAAGATGCGTGAAAACCTTAAGATGGCCGATGAAAGCATTGACCGGCTGGCCAGGATTATCGACGACTTCCTCGATCTATCAAAGATAGAGTCCGGCAAGGTGCAGCTGCGTTTACAAAAGTTAAGCATCTCATCGATAATCACCGAAGTAGTCGATTCACTAATACCGCTTGCAAAGGAAAAACATATTGGGATCAGCAACGGTGTCTTAGGTAACGGGCTTCTTGTCAACGGCGACCACGATAAGATAGTCCAGATACTTACCAACCTCCTTGACAACGCAATAAAGTTTACGCCGAGAAAGGGCCATATTGAGGTGACGGCATACGAGGGCGAACGCGAGATTTTTGTACGTGTGCGGGACAACGGCCCCGGGATTACCCGAAAGGACCAGAACAAAATTTTCGACCGTTTTGCGCAGGCCAGGAAAAGCCGACCCCGCAGGGAAGACGGCACCGGACTGGGTCTGCCGATTGCGAAGGAACTGGTAGAGATGCACCAGGGACGTATCTGGGTTGAAAGCCGACTCGGCAAAGGCTCAATGTTCTGCTTTGTGCTGCCGAAATATAAGGAACATCATCAGGCCCGACAACGGGTCCCGGTGGAAGCTGAGAGCTCCTGAGAGAACCTGCCGGAATACTCACACCTGTCTGCCGGCAGGCGGCCCCTTCAGAAAAATTGTTTGTTGGCAAATACTACACAAGAACCATATAATCCGAAAAATCAATAGGCCGGTGCTTGACATTATCGAATTGGGTGAGGTTATAAACAACAAAAAATTAAAAATCACCGTTCTTTGAAAGGATAAGCGAATGCGTGGACTAAAAATTTGCTTGTGGATAGCCGGTATTGGATGCCTGCTGAGTATATTAGGAATGATTCTGCCTATCTCAACATGGCAACCTATTGCCAAATTCTTTGGTGTTGAATCGATTCCGGACTCACCACTGGTCCTTTATCTGGTTCGTACAATGTCCGCCTCGTACGCTATAGTAGGGATATTCTTTATCATCCTTGCCCTTCGACCTTTGGATTATGGGATTATGGTGCCTTTTTCAGGCCTGGCTGCAGTTGTCCTGGGCTTTGTCTGCGCGTTAACGGGAGTGATGGTAGGAATGCCCGCTATTTGGTACCTCGCCGATTCCCTAAGCTGTATTGTGGTGGGCCTGCTTATTGTTCTTTTCTGGCAAAAGGCGGCGAAGAAAACTCATACACAAACCAAGGAAGCATAAAACCCGGCTTCTTTACGGGCATCCTCATAATTGTGTTCAGGCAACAGGTAAGGTCTGACTAACCGATGATGTTATAAGAGACGGTTAGAATGTGCTGAATCCTTTTAACAGGAAAAGGGAAGTATCCTTCACAGAATCCTTCATTTAATCAAGCGTTCCCGATGAATCTGGACCTTGGCATCTATGCCCTGCGCTTTCGCAAGAGCCAAAGGCTCCCAATGCCCGCAGGCCCACCGTTGCCGGCTCCGGAATAGTGGCAATCCAGGCTCCCATCTCGCCGCTTGGATTTATACCATTGCCCACAAGGGTTAGACCGTCGTCTGATATACCACTGCACGATTCAAGCGTCCAGTCGGTCAAGTCGAGCCCAAGACCGGTCAGAACATCGGAAACTTTCCGCATGCCGAAAACAGAATCCCAGATAAATGCGTCCCGGCCTGAAGCAGAATAGCCTTCTCCTACAATGACCGAGCCGTCTGCTGAGACATCGAGTGCATGGCTGCCGAATCCGCCGGGTAGATACCCCAATCCGGTCATCACGCCGCCTACCCAGCGAAACGCCTCCATATCCGGGTCATTATAATCACCGACTCCAACGACCACCAACCCGTCGGCTGAGATAGCGCGTGCTCGGCTACTGGACCCGCCGAGTAGATACCCTAACTCGGTCATTACGTCGCCTTCCCAGCGAAACGCCTGCATATATGCCGGGTCCGAACCACTGTTTCCAGCGACCACCGAACCGTCGGCGGATACATCTACAGCCTCACTTACAATTGCTCCAGGTAGAACATCCAACCCTGTCATTACGTCACCCTCCCAACGAAACGCCTCCATAGGAGGAAAAGAGAGATTGTCGCTTACACCAACAACTACAGAGCCGTCAGCGGATACACTTGTAGCCGAGCTATTCGCTCCACCGAGTGTTTCAAGACCACTCATAACCGCTTCCCAGCGGAACGCCTCCTGCCCACTGGCAGAGACACTATTTCCAACGACTACGAAGCCGTTATTGGATACACCCCATGCCTCGCTTACAATTCCTCCGGGCAGAGTGCCCAAGCCTGTCATTACTCCGTCTTCCCAACGAAATGCCTGCAAACTTTGCGGGGGCGAGCCGCTCGTGCCAACAACTACCGACCCATCGGGGGAAACATCGGATGCCTCGGTGTAGCTTCCACCGGACAGGTGACCCAGGCCCTGGAAGTTGATTATCACTGCAAATGAGGTGTCGGCCAGACTGGCAATTGCGATTACGACCAAGAGACATTTGGCTTTTGAAGGATATAATAGCTTCATTTTCCCTCCTACTGAAATTTTTCTTTGATTGTTCCGGAAGAAGAGTCAACCGAAAAGAGGAACACGTAAGATAGTGACCTCAAAACAGGAATTGATACAATCTCTTCTTACCCCCTCTCCCCTCTATTCTTGAAGGCGGTATTATAACACATACTTTTCCTTATTTCAAGTGCAAAATATATAATCCAGCAATTGTTTAATATCTTCGGTACAACTTCCCTAAAAATCTCAATTTTTTACTGAAAAACCACGATATTCCATAAAAGGCAAAGCAAGTTGCTTGACAGAATTAAACTGTGCGACTAATCATAGCGGTGCTGCAGGTAGCTGACAGATAAGTGTTTTACTCAAGAGGTGAATTTATGCAATACCGGCAGTTAGGACGCACAGGCTGGAAAGTTTCTACCATTGGCTTCGGCGGCTGGGCAATCGGCGGAACCTGGGGACCGGTCGAGGATGAGGAATCCTTAAAGGCCCTGCACCGGGCCGTGGAGCTTGGTGTTAATTTCTTCGATACCGCCGACGTTTACGGCGACGGCCGAAGCGAACGCCTGCTGGCGCAACTACGCCGCGAACACAGTGAAACCATATATATCGCAACGAAGGCCGGCCGGCGTCTAAATCCACACACCACGCAGGGCTACAATCGCGAGAACCTGACCGCCTTCGTCGAACAAAACCTGAAAAACCTGGAGACCGAAACAATCGATTTGCTGCAGCTGCATTGCCCGCCAACGGAAGTCTATTATATGCCGGAGGTCTTTGGCATCCTTGACGAGATGGTCAAAGCCGGCAAAATCCGCCACTACGGTGTAAGCGTCGAAAAGGTCGAAGAGGCCCTCAAGGCCATCGAATATCCGAACGTACAAACCGTGCAAATCATCTTTAATATGTTCCGGCACCGGCCGGCCGAGCTTTTCTTCGAGCAGGCGAAAAAGCGTAAAGTCGGTATTTTGGCGCGCGTGCCGCTGGCCTCCGGAATGCTCACGGGAAAACTCAAACCGGATACGGCCTTTGCGCCCGACGACCATCGAACCTTTAACCGTCTTGGACAGGCCTTTGACCGCGGCGAAACCTTCTCCGGAGTAGATTACGCAACAGGCCTGCGGGCGGTTGAAGAATTAAAGGCTGTCTGTCCGGCGGATATGACTTTGGCGCAGTTTGCACTGCGATGGATTTTAATGTTTGATGCCGTAACCTGCGCAATCCCAGGCGCCAAGCTGCCCTCGCAGGTCGAACAGAACTGCGCCGCGGCGGACCTGCCGGCGCTGCCCGACGAAACTATGGCCAAGGTACGTGCAATCTATGACCGCCATATCCGCGATTCGGTACATCATTACTGGTAAAATCGGCCGATGTAGAACGTATGTATGATGACCCACACGTGGAAAATTTGAGATGGAAATACACTTGCCACCGTTTAGGCGTAAGTGGTTATCGCTGTCGCCACGGCAAATAAAGCTTTTGCCGTTATTACTCTTGGCGCTTTTCCTTGCTAACGCACTGAATGGTGCCGTTCACAATTCAGGCGTATGCGACGAGTTGGGAGCCCATATTCCCTGCGGCCATCTCTACTGGACATCAGGCAGGTTCAGCGGGGGTATCTACAACTTTCCATTAGGTCAACTTATCATCACGTTACCCGTTAAGCTGCTCGGTTACTCGTACAACCTCTTTACGGAACAACACCTGTTTTGGTTTCGACTGCCGGTATTGTTAATGGGATTATTGCTTGGAGTGCTTGTCTATCGCTTTGCGTCAAAACTTTACGGCCCAAACGCCGGGCTCGCAGCGCTGTTCCTCTTTGCTCTCTCACCAAATATTCTGGCGCATGCATCGCTGGCTACATTGGACTTCCCCATAACTTTTTTCATATTTCTCACGGTTTATTTACTCTACCGATATGTACAAAATCCATCCGTACTTTCAATAATTCTGTTCTCTCTGGCGCTAAGTGGCGCAATATTGACAAAGATGCAGGCGTTAAGCCTAATTCCAATTACTTTGCTGGCATTTGTCGCATATCTGAAGAAAATGATGCCGAACCGGGCACGTGAGAAGCTGCTTTTTTTTACCTCCTGGTTACTAGTACCCATAACAGTTTTTTTGTCTATCAACCTCATTTATTTGCACCTGCCTGTGAATATGAAAGAATGTATTCCTCCACAATTCATCGACGCCTTGAAGGTAAAATTCCTGCATATCGAAAGAGGGCATTTCGCTTACCTTCTGGGCCGGTATTCGGACAAAGGCTGGTGGTATTACTTTCCCGTTGCTATCCTGCTAAAAACCCCGCTTCCTACCTTGGTCTTCCTCGCCATAGGTCTGTTCCAAAAACATTCGCTCAAGACCCTGATATTTGTATTCCTGCCCATTGTCTTGTTTCTCGGCGCGGCAATGAAAAGCGGAATCAATATCGGCCTTCGTCATATACTGATTATTTATCCGTTTCTTTTTCTTTTAGGCGGTTATGGGATGAGCAAACTATGGAAAGCTACCTGGCAAAAAGCCGTTCTTGTCGTTCTTGTTTCGGGATACTGCGCACAGGCGGCGTTTATCACGCCCCATCATCTTTCGTACTTCAATGTCTTAGTGGCAGGCCCCACCAACGGGCATAAATATCTTATTGATTCGAATTTTGACTGGGGCCAGAACGATCACTTCCTCAGGAACTACATCAAGAGTAATAAAATTCGCCAATATAAGATAAACCCGGACCCTTTCAAGCCGACATCCGGACACATTTTTGTAAACGCAAACGCGCTTTACGGCGTTGCCAGGGGCGGCGATAAGGCTTACGCCTGGCTCAAAGCCTTCAAGCCGTCCAGACAAATTTCATATACCTGGCTTGAATATTACATACCCGAAGAAGCGGTTTCAGAACAGCCCGGTAACCTAACAGCGAACAATGAGCTCTTGGCCTATGTGTATAGTATAAGCGAGCGCTTTTCTGATATGGACAACGCAAAATTTCGTTTGCTTCTTGCGCGGTGGTTCTGTGCCCTCGGCGCCTACGAGATGGCATTTGACGAACTAAGGTCAATCCTCTCGAAGCATCCCGATTATATGCCTGCCATTCAAATAGGGGGTGACCTTATCGTTAAACACAAACTTGGTATGCTGAAGTATCAGGAAGACGAATACTTAACAGGATTTAAATCCAAAAAGCCCTCCGGCATTACTTCTATAGATGAAGCAAGGATAATGCAATTGGCCGAACTGACCGGCTGCTCGCAGGACTTATCACAGTTGCATACGGAGCTTGCCCTTCTGCTGCTTCACAAAAACAACAGAGAAGATTCGATAGATGCCTTTCGAAGAGCCCTACAATTTGACTCTGAGAACAAAGCAGCTCTATCCTATCTTCAGCAACTTGGTGCGTACAACAAATAAAGGTCAAAAACTGTCCTGCTGAGCTGCGCGAAAAGTTGCCTTAAGCCGTGGACAGCGGTACTCTATACTCAGGCAAATTCACATTGAGGAAAAGATAAATTTGGTGGTTATTCCAACTATATGAAAATAGTCATCGCAATGGACTCATTCAAGGGCAGCCTAACGGCACAGCAGGCCTGTAAGATTGTAGCCGAGGGATTTGCTTCAGTCGTGCCGGACCTTGAGATTGTTACACGTCCAATGGCGGACGGCGGGGAAGGTACGGCGCAGACGATGATAGCAGCCCGCGGCGGCAAGTGGATAGTAACCGAGGTTACAGGCCCGCTGCCGGAGATGCGAGCCGAGGCAGGTTTTGCCTTTTTTGAAGATAACCAGACGGCTCTGGTGGAAATGGCGGCGGCAAGTGGAATGCAATTGCTCCGGACAGAGCAATTGAACCCTTTGAAAACCACAACTTACGGCACGGGTGAGCTGATTAAGTCAGCCGTCGATTACGGTGCAAAGTGGATATTGCTGGCGGTCGGTGGAAGTGCGACGGTAGATGGTGGTGTTGGGGCGGCAATGGCTTTAGGATGGCGTTTTCTCGATGGCCAGGAAAATCAGGTCGGCCCTGGCGGCGGCGAAGTTGAGCGCATCTGCAAAATAATCCGGCCGAAAGAATTAAATTTACCAGAGACGTGTGTTCTTTATGATGTAAGTAATCCGCTTTGCGGCAACCAAGGCGCAGCAAGAGTCTTTGTTCCCCAAAAGGGCGGTACGCCGGAAATGGTAAATCGGCTCGAAGCGGGATTAAGACACCTGGCGGGGCTGGTCTGCGAGCAGCTTGGCTTTGATATCTCAAATATCCCGGGCGGTGGTGCGGCGGGCGGACTTGCCGCCGGTGCGGCAGCCTTTATGAATGCGTCGCTGGTGCCGGGAATAGAAACAGTTATTGAAGCGAGCGGCCTGCGAGAGGATATTAAGGATGCCGACTGGGTGATTACCGGCGAGGGAAAATTCGATAAACAGTCGCTGCACGGCAAGGTCGTTTCCGGAATCGCAAAACTGGCAGCCGGCACAAGAGTAAAAGCAGGAGTAATAGCAGGCAGTGTGGAACTGGCCGATGAGCAATGGCGGCAGTTGGGAATCGCCGAGGCGATTGGTATTCAAACAAGACAAATGAGCCTGGATTATGCGTTTAATAATTGCAGGCAGCTGCTGTGGAAACGGGCTGAGGAATTTGCCCGCAGGCATTTGGCGCGCTAATGGTAAACTGTTTCGCCTTTTTCTTAAATTCTGGTCCGGAGATTGGCGGTGACCCAGAGAATATTATTGGTAAACCCTCCTGTTTATGATTTCACCGCCTACGACTTCTGGCTAAAACCATACGGCCTGCTCACGGTCGCGGGCTTTCTCCGCGGGAAAGCCGAGATGCTTTTGTTCGATTACCTTGACCGTATGCATCCCGCAGTCCCAAAGGACCGCAAGCTTCGCTCTGACCGGTGGGGCAGGGGCGAATACCATTCGAGAAGAATTGATAAACCGAGCTGTTTCTCGCAGATTCCACGTTATTATCATAGATTCGGGCTGCCCCGAAAAGAGTTCCAGGATTTTCTAAGCGAGCAGAAAAACTTTGACTGTGTTTTAATCCAGACGGGATTGACTTACTGGTATCCGGGCATAATAGAAACAATTGAAGTGATTAAGGAATTTTGCCCGAAAGCCAGGATTGTCCTCGGCGGCATCTACGCAACATTGTGCCCGGAACATGCCAAATCACTGGGAGGGGACTTGATTGTTGAAGATTCCAATCTGCAGGAGTTGTGGGATTTATTAAATCTTTCGCCGAACCTTGAGCAGTTGCCGTTCTGGGAAGGATACAAACGGCCGCTGGTTGGAGTCCTGAAACTCACGGACGGCTGTCCATTCAGATGTACCTATTGCGCCGTACATAAGTTTTATCGCCAATTCAGCGCCCGGCCTCTTGAGCGGTCTATTCGTGAACTTGAATTTCTTACGAGCCGCGGGGCCAAGAATGTAGCTTTCTATGATGATGCCCTTCTTTATAAAGCACAGAAAGTATTGGTCCCGTTTCTCCGTGAGGTGATTAGGCGAAAAATGCGTGTCAATTTCCATACTCCGAACGCGCTGCATGCGCGCTACATCACCGGAGCTGTGGCCGAGCTTATGCTCGAGGCGGGCTTCAAGACGTTTTATCTCGGTTTTGAGAGCCGCTGGGACGAGTGGCACCGCAAGACCGGCTCAAAGGTCTCCTCGGCCGAGCTTGCCGAGGCAGTCAGGACTCTGCTCAGCGCGGGGGCCCGGCCGGAACAAATTACGGCGTATCAAATGCTGGCGCACCCCCATTCAGATCCGCAGGGCGTTGAGCCATCGATACGGTTTGCTCACGATCTGGGCATTCGAGTTATGCTGGCAGAATTCTCGCCTGTGCCGCATACCGCGGACGGCCAGGCCTGCCGGCGATGGGTAAATGTCGATGAGCCGTTATGGCACAACAAGACCGTGTTCCCTATCGTCCTCCTGGGCCAGAAGGAAGTTAATCGCCTCAAGGATCTGACTCGGAAAGGCAACCGGAAATGTAGTATCCAATAACCGGCACATATCAGAGTCTGCAATCACGGACAAACACGGCCTGGCCTGAATGTTAACAACAGGCAAAATTCCCCTTGTTGTTGCCGAGAAATTGTGTTACAATTTCTACAATCCATTGAAAAGTTTGTCGGCACCGTATAAGATGGGGGCTTACGGGTAGCAACATGCAGGCAGCGGCTTTTAAAGGTTTGGTTCTCATCGGATTAATGCAAGGCCTTGAGCTTGAGACGGTGAAGTTGATGTTTAACCCAATCAAGCTCGCGGGCTTTGTGGTATGGGTCTATCTGTGCATCTATTTTGTTCAGCATGTTGAGTTTGGCTCTCTAGTGCCCAAAAACCACAAAGGGATGGCAAATATCATTACATTGTTCCTGGGCCCTATACTCCTGCTGGTCCTGTTTATAATCGTCGCTGTCAGGAGATATTTACAAAGTGGCCGAGGTGTAATGGCATTCCTCAAGCGCGAAGCCGTAAACGCGGTCCAGAACATAAAGGACTACAGATTCGTTGGTTCCAGAGGCCGTTCCTCGGTCGTCTTGCTTGACCCGTCGGGCAAAAGCCTTACCGAGGTATATGGAAAGGAAAAACGTATTCGAGAAAAGGTCACCTTTACTAAACAAATTATCACGGATGCTGTAGAGCAGCAAGCCAGCGACATCCTTATAGACCCGAAAGACACTTCCAGCTATACGATTAGGTACAGAGTGGACGGCGTTCTAAGGGCGATCCGGCAGATTGACGTAGAGACGGCCAGCGCCGTTGTAAACAGCATCAAGGCAATCTCCAGTATGGATATTTCCGAGAGGCGCAGGCCGCAGGACGGCGGATTCACCGCCAAGATGCCTAACAGGACAATCTCATTTCGCGTCGCCAGTGCCGGTGCCTTGAACGGCGAGAAGCTTGCCATAAGGGTGCTCGGCCATTTGGCCGGCGTACTTTCCCTAAATGAGGTGGGCCTGACGGACAAACAGCACATAATCCTTGAAAGTGCGATTGTAAAGCCCTCAGGAATGGTGCTTTTGTGCGGCCCAACCGGCAGCGGCAAAACCACAACTTTGTATGCTATGCTTGATGCCATTGACTTCTACACGCGAAATGTAGTTACCGTCGAGGACCCCATCGAGTATGTGCTGCCGCAGGCAAGCCAAATTGAAATAAAGCCAAAAGCGGGCATTACCTTTGCAAAGGCCCTGCGAAGCATTCTGCGACAGGACCCGGACGTTATTTGTGTCGGCGAGATACGAGATGAAGAGACTGCCGACATTGCTATGCGGGCCTCGCAGACCGGCCATCTTGTACTGGCCACAATGCACGGCGGCAGTCACATAGCCTCCCTGGTACGACTGCTGGACCTCGGAATAACTCCATTACTATTAGCCTCGGCACTGAGCGTCGTTGTCTCACAAAGATTGGTGCGGCTATTGTGCAAAAACTGTAAGACGCCGGCAAGCCTGACGCAGGAACAGGCCGAGCGTTATCGCAGATTCGGTGTGGACCCGGCGAAAATCCATCGAGCAAACGGATGTGAACAGTGCTACGGGACGGGCTATAAAGGCAGAATCGGAATCTTTGACGTTCTGGTTATGGACAACGTCCTGAAAGACAAGATTATAAATGATGAGCTTTCTATTGCCAAACTCAAGGAATATCGGGGCAAAAGGGCAATGAGCAACCTCAGGCAGGAAGGAATGAAAAGGGTGCATACAGGCTTAACAACCATTGAAGAGATTGATAGAGTAACAAGCGACATGAGCAGGTAGTGATATGATATTATTGTTCGGCATAATATTCAGTCTGGTCTTTGCGGCCGTCTCGATAAAAAAAGGCTTATATACGGGGTGGGCAAGGCTGGTCAACATTGTTTTCTCGATTTATCTGTCCATATTCCTGACGCCAAGTATCGCTCGCTGTTCCGATTGTGTGGCTGATGCGCGATATGGTTACGCCCTGTGTATGATAATAATTGCGGCGGTGGTGTTTTTGATTCTGCAGGCCTTCACGACCACGTTTTTCACCGGCATATTCAAAATCTCATTCCCGAAAATCCTCAATATAACCGGTTCGGCTATACTTGGTTTTATCTGCGGACTGCTCATCTGGAGTTTTGGATGCTTCGTGTTTTTGCTGACGCCGGTACCGCATAGTCCAATCGCCCAAAGGTTCGAGGTGTCCGCACAACTGGTCCGGGCCTCGGTGCCGCCTCTTCGATTGACTTGCGGATTTGTTAATCTCTGCTCATTCCAAGGCGAAAAGGCCAACGCATCCAAGGTGATTGACTCGCTGCTTTACGTTGAAGAGGAACTGCCCCCGGAAGATGAATCCTGGATTCAGGACGAGCCGCCGACTGAGGCAAACGAGGTAGCTTACTGTTATTAAAGACTTGCACTTGCAGCAAACGACACGACCTTTATCCCTGCGGGCTTGCCTGCATCTCGCCGAAGCCGTAACGACTTGTTCTAAAATAAAGTGTTACCCAAGTCTAATAGCCCGGTATTTTTGAATCATCAAGGCCTTCGTAAGTTGATGTCTCATCCACGAGCAAGCAGATTTCAAAAAGGCTTACCTCGTTTTTCGAAAGAGTAAACTTCAAATTGACAAATCCGTTGTTTGCCTCGGCGCGTCGGACCTCAAGGCCGGGCACAGCAGCGAGCTGAAGCACTCTTATCTGGCCCTTGTCGGGGAATCTCGGCCTGCCCATCCAGCGCCAGACGTTCCAGGCATTACCTTTTTCCTCGTTGACTGTGTAGCGTTTAATCAGAACCTCGGGCGAGCTTACGGGAATTTGCAGGTCAAAATCTCGCTCAAAGCCGGCTGCCTTTTCCCTGACATCATTCCAAGCCACAAAAGCAATTGTGCCGTCCCGACGGGTAACCAGAAGATGCTCATCGCGGTAAAGCTGTTCGCTGCCAAGAGCCGCGAAAAAGGCATAGAGATGGAAAGTAGGCTTTAAGATACCGTTGAGCGCAACCAGGCCGAAGCCGCCGTGGAACTGCGATTTGGGTATATCCCCTTCGGCAAATACGTCGGAGAATGTCCAGTAGGCGAACGAGTCGACATAATCACCGCCTTCACTGAGGGTCCTGGCGAGGTATGCGGCGTTATATGCCGTGTCGTGCAGAGGGCATATCGGGCTATATGACGTATTGTACTCGGTCATATGCAGGGGTAAATCGGGGAAGGGCGAGTCCTTGATAAGCTGCCGTGTAGCTTTGAATTGTCGCAAAAGTTCGGTGGCCTCAGGCAGGTCCTGGTACGTAACGTGCGGGAAATACTCCGGCTTCTTGCCGCAGTAAGCATGATGCGCGATAAAATCGATGGGCACCTTTTGATTATCACACATCTCGAGAAACGCGGTTATCCATTCGGGCGAGGCGGGGCTGGTTGCCGGCCCACCAACGGGAATCTCGGCATCAACCTCTTTTATCACGGCCGCTGTCTCGCGATACAGCCGGAAGTATTCCGCCTGGTCTGCATCTTTCCAAAAGAAAATAAGGTTCGGCTCGTTCCATACCTCGAAAGGCCAGCACCGGACCTCGTCGATTCCGTAGCGGGATACCAAGTGCCTGACAAGATTTTTGATTAGCTGTTGCCACATACCGTAGTCCCGCGGCGGCGTAACGTTGCCCTGCCAGTAAAAGACCGTCTGGTCTCCGCTGGCCAGGTCGCCGGGCATAAATCCGAACTCGACAAAAGGCCTGATATCCTGCTCGAGGAACGAATCGTAAATTCTATCGATGTATGTGTAATTATAAAAAGGCTCTTTGAATTCCTTGGAGTGATGTCCGTGACGCAGTTTCGCTCGATAAAGCCCTACGCCGTCACTGAGTATGCCATGTCCGCGGATATAATCGAAGCTGATGGATTCCTGCACTATCTCCAGCAGGTCCTGGTATTCTTTCTCGAGCGCAAGGCCCATATGCCCGCTGCCGACACACCGCCGCCAGTTGTCTGGAAACTTAGCACCCTTCGCATCTGCCGGTATCGCTATCTTCGCCATTTATTCTGCCTCCTCTTACAGCCCAACATTACCGGGTAAATAATTCTTGAATCTCCCGTAAAACACCAAGGCCGGTCATAATATAGACACTCCCTCATAATTGCAATGAACTTTCATTGTCATCCTGAGCTTGTCGAAGGATCTGATTTGCTCCCGCTCATCCGTCTTCGCCAAGGCTTTCCCCTTCGCTGAAGTTACGGCGGGACAAGTCGCCGGACAAGCGCGCCGCGGGGGCTGGATTTACGTTAATTGTTTTTTGTTTGTTGGTTGTTTTTCGCTTATTGGCTCGGCGTGGCCTTCTTACTCAGAATTCATTTTAAGCATCGGCTCGGAAGTGATGTGTTGTAGTTTTATTGCGCCAAATCGTACAATAGCGAATCCGTGAAAGCAATGACATTCACTGCGGCTTCAGAGATATTTTTCACTAAACCTGTCGTAAGATAGCTCGCCACTAACTTGCTTCTAAATGCGTCCGCAAATGTATACCTATTACGAAGAATGGAATTGTCATCGCTCCTTGCTCTAAATTCCAATTTTTTCTCCTTTTTGATTTCGGCAAGTAACGGATATGTTATTTTTTTATCAGCCTTGGTAAAATTATAATGAAATGTGACGTTACGGATAGGATCAAGTGTTCCTTTTGACAAAGAATCGTTATCAAAAGGCTGTAAATCTCTCTTGAGATCCCGAAACAAGTCTTTTGTTTCCTGAGAGAAAAACTTTTCAAAATCAAGCTTTTCAATCGATTCGACCATCTTGGCGATTTCACGCAAAATGGATAGCGATACTGCAAAGTGGTAGTTTTTTTCTCCAGCGTCGCTTTTGTCTATAAGTGAGTGATGTAACGCTATGTCATGTGAGGCCAAACAGAGACCAAGAACACATAGCGAGCATTTGGTATCCAACTTCTGAAACACATTATTTACGAAAACACTTTCATAAGGAGAGGTCATTTTCTTATCACCCCTATAACAATGATTACCCAGTCAGTATAAAACGGGAAAACAGACTGTTTCTACCAGTATAAGAAGTAGAAAAAGGTTTCTGGCGCCTTTAATTTCCAGTAAGTGGTTAATTACAATCACTATTCATAATCCGGCACGCCGCTTGACACCCAATGAGCTAACAGAAAAATGCAAATTGCAGAGATAAGTATAATTAGTGAAGTATAGACGATAGCTTGTTCCCAAGTCAGACCTTCTTCCGAATCCTTGTCTTCAAAAAAGATCTTTTCTGTGTTTTTGATGATAACATACGAGATGGCCGTAACAATGCCAACGGCCATATAATGAATAAACCACCAACTTAAAAGCCCGCCTATTGATTCCCAAGAATAGTGCCTATATTGGACGATGTTGCGAACATATGCAACTACGAGACCTGTAATGACCAGTAATGCATTCCTTCTTATTTTATGTGATATTGCCACTGTCACTGCTCCTCTATTATACGACCAACTACTGATTATATAATTTTTGTATAAAACGGAAAACACAATTTCCGCATGTATAAAAAGTCCCCGTTGCTTCTTCAATGCGCCATAGCATCCGCGAGTGCAAACAAGTCGCACAACCTACCTGGCTATATGTCAAAACCCTCTGGTTCAAGCAGTCCAGCCGGATCATCTGTAGAATATTTGGAATTGTCCAATTCAATACACTTGACTACTGTTGAGTAATTCCATGGATTAAGTGGCGTTTCTTGGCCAGGTACTTTTTTTGCGGCAATCCTGAAATGCTGAGTGGCAATATTTCTTGCTTCTTCTTCATCTTCAGCTCTGACGATTGCGTCACCTTTATGAATGCTAAAGCACCAACCAGCAAAATCAATATCAAGAGGAGACAGCTTCCATATTTTCATTTTAAGCCTCCAACATAACAATATACAACATTTTTTGTATTTCTCTGTATCTCTCCTATGGAATCCCGAGGACTGTGGCTTTCATTACAAAATCGCCATCACCGTATTATATCAATGCAAAATCCCCATCGGATGCGTGATTTTTGATTATACGAATTATCGAAAAAATTACAATATTTTTTTGTAAATCCTGCTTGTATGTAATATCAAGAACCAGAAGATTATGGTGGGGTAATGACCCCACCCTACAATTTATTGGAGTCGTCTGTCTTGATCCTTAAAACGGGTGCATGTCATGATAGTAGGTAGATTTTCAGATTCTCAGTGGCACGGCCATCTTGGCCGTGTTTTCATCCCGACAAGTCGGGAGAAGCCCGTGCCACAAAATGACAACTGGTCTTACCTACAAACTCGACATGCACCCCCTTGCCCCCCAAAGAAACCCTTTGACACCCGGCCCGGCAGCCGCTATAATTCTGGGCCGTTTTGTTTCTTGTAAAACTGGTTTATTAACCCTCAGGCAGGAGTTGTACAATGGCGAAATCTTACCACAGTATATGCAGATGGACCTTCAATCCCGGCAAGGGAGGCTTTGTGCCGGCGAAAATCAGGCCGCAATGGGATAGCGACAACTTCGACACCGCGAAAATGGTAAAACTGGTCGGAGATAAAATCGCTCCCAGAATGCCGGATAATGTTGTGCTTGGCGTGGAAGTACACTATGACGCGGAAATCGACGAGTCTAATGCGGCCGCGGTGGCCGACGCGCTCGTCGATGCAAAAATTTATCTGGGGATGATAACACCCGGCGCACACGTTCACTGGGGTTACGGCGGCGTTGCCTCACTGGACCCAAATGAACGGAAGGCCGCTGAAGAATTGGGCAACAAGACCGTTGACATTGTTTACGGTCCGTTGAAGAAGGCCTGGCACCCGGACGCGGCGCTTGCACCTTCCTACGTTCTCTGGAACGGCTCCTACGGCTATGACCTCGCTTCGGTTGCGATAAAGCAAATGTATCAGAATCTCAAAGAGAGCCTCGCCGGGCTGTGCAAATATGAAGCAAAGGCCGGCGGAAAGTTGTACATAAGTATTGAGCCGAAACCAAACGAAGGCCACCCGGCAATGTTACTGCCGACAGTCGCCTCGGCAATTATTTTCTGGCGAAGACTGGAAGAAGAATTCGGCGTTTCGCGCGACAAGAAAGGCGTCAACAAGGAATTCGGCCATTCAGAAATGATAGGGCTGGACCACGTATATGATTCAGTCGAAGAGCTGGACAATAATATGATGGTCCACATGCACTTAAACAGCCAGGGCTACAACGACGGCATCATCTTTGGCGGCCCCGGCAAATACGACATCGACAACGGCACCCGAGTAAACGGGATGAATATCGCCATCGCGGGCCTTATTCAGCAGGCCGGCTTCGCAAGATGGAAAGGCCACGATATGCAGCCAAGGGCCTACGACAACGTGGAGCAGGCGATCGACAGGGTGATAAGAAGCGTACTTAGCTGGGAGGCCTGTGAGAAGGCGGCGGCCAAGCTGGATACAAAGGCGCTAATGGGCGTACTTGCCAAACGCGAAACGGCAAAGGCAGAGGATATGATGCGTGCCGCGATGGTCAGCGCCCAGAAACACTTTGACGAGGTGTACGCCGGCTAAAAAGCGGCCGCCCGCACAGTTTCAGGTGTAAACAAGCAGTAAAAAAAGGCTATCCCTTCGGCGAGGAGGGATAGCCCTTTATAATATTGGGCTCGGAAGGCTCGGTTCTCTACAGATTTTTCTACCCAGGATGGATGGTATAATGATATAGTAAAAACAAAAATGACTGTTTCAGGAGAACAAAACAATGAAGAAATCAGGTAAAATTTTGCGCCTTGCTTTGTTAGTAATTTCAGTTGCGGCCGTTACGATTTTGGTTTTGGTTCATCTCTTCGGCAATATCGCATTGAAAACGGCAATTGAAGCCGCGGCAGGCAAAACCCTAAATGTCGGGGTGAGTGTTGGCGACGTTGATCTTTCCATCATTGGCGGCAAGATCGGACTGCAAAAACTTGTTATCGGTAATCCGCCGGGCTACCAGCACGATAAACTGCTCGAGGCGGGTAGCATTCTGGTCTCGGCCCGTATCGGCTCTCTTCTGACAGACACGGTCGAGATAAAAGAGATTATGCTCGACGGCATAGACCTCGTAATCGAACAGGGACTCACAAGCAATAACCTCCAGGATATAATCAAGGTAATTCCCCAAAAAAAGGCGCCAAGTGAAGACGCAAAGGAAAAGCCCACCAAAAAGCTTCATATAGAAAAACTGGAAATCACAAACATCACCGTCAAGACAAAGCTGCTGCCCGTCCCCGGAAAAGCAGACACGGTTACGCTGAAGCTCGAGCCTATCCGAATGAATAATCTGGGAAGCGATGACAAGCTGGACACAGCTATACTATCGGCGAAGATTATGAGGGCTATTGCCGGCGGTGTAGCGAAACAGGGTGCCGGAGTCCTGCCTGAAGCTATGATTAACACGATGCAGACGACTTTAAGTAAAACATTGGGATTAGGCAAAGCCACTGCCGAAGGAGGCCAAAAACTTTTGAAAAAAGGTGAAGACACCGGCAAAGAAATCGTAGAAGGCTTTAAGGGCTTGCTGAAACCCGGAGAAAAAAAAGAGTAATATCTCGGCCGATATAACGAATGCTAGTGAACCTTAGCTGCTAACTGCGTCTTTTATATCGAGCAGTTCCTTCATAACGTTGGAAACCGTCCCGCTATAATCCGCCCGGCCGAAGGCATCGTGAAGCTGTTTGTACAGCCCGTACAGTTTTTGATAGGTCTTGTGGTTATCCGGTATGGGTTCATAAATCGTATCCTTAACACCGCACAATACGGCCTGCGCCTCGGCGAAATTGCCATAACCGCCGGCAACCACCGCCGCCGCTATGGCGGAGCCCAGCGCACAGCTCTGCGCGGAGCGTGATATCTTCATCTCCCGGCCCATCACATCGGCATAGATTTGCATCAGCAGCGGATTCTTTTCCGCAATGCCGCCGCAGTTAATTACCTCCTCCACTTTCACATCGTACTCTTCGAAGCGATTGATAATGGTCAGGCCGCCAAAGGCCGTCGCCTCAATCAAAGCGCGGTAGATTTCCTCCGGCCTGGTGTGCAGCGTCTGGCCCAAAATCAGGCCGGTCAACCTCTGGTCGACCAGAATGGTCCGGTTGCCGTTGTTCCAATCCAGGGCCAGCAGGCCCGATTGGCCCGGCCTTAAAACTGCGGCCTTTTCAGTGAGCGCCTCGTGTGAACCGGCCGCAGAACCGCCCGGCTGGATGTAATTGACAAACCAGTTAAAGATGTCGCCGACGGCAGACTGGCCGGCCTCAAGTCCCCAGAAGCCCGGCAAAATCGAGCCGTCCACTATCCCGCATATCCCCGGAATATCCGGCAGCTTTCGAGTTGACTCAGTTACAAGCATATCACAGGTACTCGTACCGATTATTTTAACGAGTCTGCCCGTAGCAACCCCGGCACCGACGGCGCCTAAATGGGCATCGAACGCCCCTACCGCCACCGGAATCCCCGGCCGAAGCCCAAGCTTCGTCGCCCACTGAGGGCTAAGCCCTCCCGCCGAGTTGCCCACTGCGTAGGTCTTTTCATAAAGTCTGTCGCGAAGCTCACCAAGCCTGGGGTCAAGCCTTGCGAGAAAATCCCTGGAGGGCAGACCGCCCCACTCATCGTTAAACATCGCCTTGTGGCCTGCCGCACAGCGACTGCATTTGATTTGCTCCGGCTCTGTTATACCCGCCAGTACCGCGGGGATATAATCGGCGCACTCGAGCCACGTCCAGGCGGCATTAAAGACCGCAGGGTCGACGCGGAGGCAATGAAGCACCTTGCTGAAAAACCATTCCGATGAGTATACTCCGCCGCACTTGGCCAGATATTCCGGATGGTGCCGGGCCGCCAGTTCGGTTATTTCCGCCGCCTCGGCGTGGCCCGTGTGGTCTTTCCACAGCCATGCAAAGGCATTAGGATTATTACTAAACTCTTTGAGCGTGCTCAAAGGCCGGCAAGTCTTGTCCACAGGTATAGGAGTTGAGCCGGTAGTGTCGATACCTAAACCAATGACCTCGGCAGGTTCGAAACCTTTATCAGCGCTTCGCGCCTTGGCTATGGCCGTTTTGATTGTAACTTCGATGCCCTTGAGATAATCGGCAGGGTTTTGCCGGGCAAGGTTGTGGTCCGAATCGTCCAGTATAATACCGTGCTCACCGCTCTCATATTCGTAGATAGCAGTGCCGACTTCTTCGCCATTGCTGATATCTATAATCAGGGCCCTCACAGAGTTTGTGCCAAGATCCAATCCGATTGTGTATGCCATCTCATAGTCCTTTCCGTGAGCGTACTGCTTTTTGCCCATTAGTTGAAATCAAAACTACGGGGTTTTAACCTCGGCCTGCTATGTTAAACCCAAAACGCTCGGATTACAAGAAGCTGTCTGCAAGCACAGTCTGCTTCGGGGTGCATGTCATGATAGTAGGTAGGATTTCAGATTCTCAGTGGCACTGCCATCTTGGCCGTGTCTTCACGGGCTGGAAGCCCGTGCCACAAAATGACAATTGGTCTTACCTACGAACTCAACATGCACCCGTCAGCTTCAAAAAAGGGCTGGCAATTTACCTCGAATTGGCTTATACTAAAGCTGCGGGAACAAGGACGGCTGCGGGCGTAGCATAGTGGTAATGCTCTGGCTTCCCAAGCCAGTTATGAGGGTTCGATTCCCTTCGCCCGCTTTTTATATATCTTGGGTTTTCATAAGTGCCCGCCCCCATTTTTCAGACCTGCGCTTTTACCTTTAAAAGGGGAATTTGACCGTTCTCAGACACGGATTAACACAGCTTAACGCTGAAAATCATTTATAGGGCAGGATTTGGAGGATTGTTCGTAAACGACTCTGGAAAATGATTATAACAAAAGAATTAAAACGGGATTGGATCAATTATTAAGTCCCTGATTTTAAAAAAGCTCGATAATAAACTGCTCAATGTTGGATTCGAAGATGTGAAAGCATTATCATTGACCTTTAACGATTTTCAATACTTCTTCCTTTAACTTTAGAATCTCCTTTGATTTGATGTAATATCCCAGATTGACCATCACAGGGGTACTTGTGCTAATTTCTTGTTGAGTAGGTATTTCTTTTATTACAATATTCCCCTGTGCATCGAATATTGGCCCACTAAATAGAAGTCCGAGAAGGGCAAATCTTTTTGCCGCTATGTGAGTAGTTCCTTTTTTGTCTGTAAAGCCATTATCGTTATAAAGTACAATTGGCGAACCTGATGACCCAGGAAAACAAGAGCAATCAACAATTCCTATGCTTTCACCATTAAAATCAATCGCAGGATGACTTGCCGTAACCCCTTTTCTGAAAAGCGGCAAGTTATTGTTTTTATCGAATAAACCTATTGGATACCCCACCATCAAAATGTCTTCAACCGCCTGTAATTCTTCTAATTTGCTGTCATCCCATATAAGTTCTTCCGTAAAAGGGAGATAAAAAATTTCTTTTTGCTTTTGCTCTTTAACTTGCATAAAAAGTGGATTTGTGAATGTACAGCACAAGTCTAAGTTTGTATGAAAAACCCATCTTGCCTTCATATGAATATCGATGTTTTCGTTTGTTGGATTACCTGCATCCTTGATGTGTAAGGAAAAATCAACTTCTTGTTCATCTTTATCATTAACGACATGCTTATTTGTAATGATGACAGGTATATTATTATGTTCGCCATGCTTGAAGTGAAAAAAAAGCCTGTACCGCGACCTCGGCAGGTTGATAAACGAACCGTGCTAAACAGTAATTGTTCGGATATCAATTTCGGTTGTATCATATTAACAGTCCGTAATCCTTATCTCACTTTTCATTGGTTTCGTCAAAAGTCGAAATCCCATTTTCGCCAAATTGAACCTCTTGGGTCATTCATCCTAAATGGCTCTCATGGATGGATGATTTCGTCTAACAACCCTTTGCCAACGAGGAAAGCCGAAACTGCAAAACCTAAGAGAAGTAATATTACCATGAACAAGAAAAGTCCCCAACGCTTCTTTGGTTTTTCGGTAATCTTCCTTAGCGCCATTTTAGATCTCCTTAAAGAATGTCACTTAAAGCAGTAGAAAAATTTATGTCTTAAATCACTATTCACAAGCTTATTTCCTCTCAGTTGTTTTCCCCATCGGATGCGTGATTGGAGATTCTACTATTTATTTAATTCTTATTCAAGAAACTTCTGAAAATTCTCGTGCAAGATAGTATTGTGATAGACTATCTTGTTAATCGGCGATTCGAATCTGTCCGCCTATTCTTTGCACACCTGTACTGTTTCTAATAACACTCGGAATGTTAATTTTCTTTTTTGTAAAACCCCGCGCGTCCAAGGAATATCCTGAATTTAAGCTATCAAAAAGTTGACGGTATGCTGACGATTGTTATAATACCAAGATACACGGGGAAATAACCCAGGGGTTAATAAGCTTACAGATTCTTGTCCAGTCATATAGTAGCGACTAAGTAAGAGACGGGTTCGTATAATACGTCTTATTGACTTTCAACAACAGAGAGCAAGCATGAAGACGAGCAGAATAAGCAAGGTTGTAAAAATTCTGACGACGCTTCAGTCCGGCCAAAGCTACTCGGCGGATGCGCTGGCGAGGCTGCTGCACGTCAGCCGACGGACGGTTTTTCGCGACCTTAATGAACTGCAGAAAGTGGGTGTGCCTTATCACTACGACCCGAAAGACGGCGGTTACCGCGTTGAGCCTGAGTTTTTTCTGCCGCCGGTAGACCTTACACTGCAGGAGGCGCTAAGCCTGTGTTTGGTAATAAACAAGGTCCGGCAGCATCTGCCGGTTCCTTTCAACCACTCGGCGGTGATGGCGTCGCATAAGATTGAGAACAATCTGCCCGTTGCAATCAGAGACTACTGCCGCGGCGCGCTACGGCAGGTCTCGATAAAACCGGAGGCCTCCGTCCCGATGCAACAGCTGGACAGAGTCTTCTCGCAACTACAGCGAGCAATCGTACAAAAACGCAAGGTGCGGCTTGTTTACTCATCGCTTTATGAGAGAGAAGAGGTAACGACGGACTTAAGCCCGTACCACCTTATGTACCACAGCCGGGCGTGGTACGTGCTTGGCCGATCGAGCCTGCACGAGAGCGTCCGGACGTTCAAGCTTAACCGGATTAAAACGCTGGAGGTACTGAGCCAGGGCTTCCTCGAAGAGAACTTCGACGTGGATGAGTATCTGGGTCGGGCCTGGTCGATGATTCCGGAGGGCAGGATTTATAACGTCAAGCTGCGATTCCTGCCCAAGGTTGCCACCAACGTCTCGGAAGTCCGCTGGCACAGCACCCAAAAAGTCAGCCATAACTCCGACGGGTCGGTAACGATGGAGGTTCGGGTGGACGGACTATGGGAGATAAGCTGGTGGATTATGGGATACGGCAATCAGGTGCAAGTCTTGGCGCCTGCTGCCTTACGGCAGAGAGTGATAAGGATGGCACGGAATATGATTAAACTTAACCGACAGATTGGCCCTGAAATCGTGGAAATAGAAGACCGCGCAAAGAAACCCCAGAAAGTAAAAAGTGAAAAATCGCCCGCGCTCGCTAAAGAACCTAGCCTCTCGATAGACTGAAACGCTATCCCGCGCAAAAACGCAGAGCAGGAATTATACAGCTCTCATAACCGGGTCAAACCACTGTCAACAAACTAACCGGCCGTGCCGATGAGCTCGGCAGCAGTAAGATTGCCGCGCTGCCTGTGACGGACCTGTTCAACAAAGGCCTCAAGGCGGGTGGTTAGAGAGGGGTCTTCCTGCCCGTCAAAAGCCAGATTCAAAATAGGCATATTATCACAATCACAACTGATGCGATTGGTCTGTGTGCTGACAATAGTCGAGGGCATACAGGTGAAGGGCATAACGTTAACGACACCGCCAAAGCCCTCGTGTGCATATTCAACTATCTTGCCGATACTCAGAATGGCCTCGCCCTCGAAGGAATGGTGCATATAAGGCCTTGCCAGCTTGATTACGTGTTCGGTGGGTTGTTCGCTGAAGCGACCAAACTTCTCTTCCAGTGGCGCAGCGAGAGTCCTTTCAAATCTGTGCTGGTAATAGTCCTCCACTGCATTTTCGATACGGTTCCTAAGCTGTCCTCTGCGGATAGCTTTTTCCCTGCGCACAAAATTTGTGTAGTATATCCACTCTGCAACGGCGGCCAAATCGCAGGCGGCGCCGAGTTTTTCAAGTCTGTTGATAAGGTACTGGTTGGCGAAATCGTGACTGCGAACATAAATCTCGCCGACAATTCCAATTCTGGGCTTGCGAACGGTCCGGTCAATTTCAACGGCCTCAAAGCGCTGCGCGACGTCCTCGAAAACAGCCCGCAACTCAGATATGGAAGAGCGCTTCTCAACAGCGTCACACCATAGCTTCAGGGACTGTTGATAGGCCGTCTGGGCATAGCGAGGCTCAACGGCGAAAGGCCGAAGCCTTAAGAGCAACTTCTGCAACAAGTCAACACCAACACATGCAATCCAGACATCTTTTGTGAAACTACCAGTGGCCTTGGTACCAAGGCTCTGCCTGATTTCTCTGTAGAACTTTGCGTCCTGGTTAGGACTCACGACAGGCACATCCGGCTGGCCGATATATTTCAGAATGAGCCGTTGCAGGCAATTGTACATCCCGAATCTGCAGGGCCCGGAGGCATTCGGCATAAAAAACGCGACACGGTCGGGGTCACAATCCGGCTCGGCCATAACCTTAAGCATATCACCTAAGGTGATGGCGCAGGGCAGACATTCCTTTCCGGTTGTAAACTGCCTTCCGCGTACCAGGCTCGCCGCATCGGCAACAGGCAGGACCTTTGCGGGCTGTCCGTACGCCCTGAAACAGGCGGCGACGCCGTAGGCCGAGTCGCCCATCCAGGGGATATAAAGTATCCGCCGTGATGTCGCCGAGGCGGGACAGGGCGCCTTGCTGATTTCAGTCTTGCGAGTGTCCTGCTGGCCGGCGAATTTTTCTGCGGCAGCCCGAGTCGGTGAGTCGGGATGATAATTCTTCAGGCTCTCAAGAAACGCCTCCAAACGTGTGATTACGCCGGCGTCGGCGGAATGCTCATCAAGCTCGAGCTGAAGACTCGGTTTCTCGCCCATTATATCCTTGAAAAACGTCAGCATAAACGAATCGGGCCCGCAGGCGAAATTGGACAGATAAACCGCATACAACCGCGGGTCACGACGAATGATTTCACCGGCACGGAGAATGTTCTGGCCGTATTTCCAATAGACATGGGTGTGAAAATCCTCGTCGGTCAGTTGGGCCTGCGCCAAATCCAGCATATCCATTGGAATGGTGCGAGCACCAAGGCGGGCGAGCTTCCTCGGCAATTGCAGATTCAGCCCGAAATCACAACCGTTGTATGGGCGCGAGACGAGCACAAAAAGCTTTTCGTCCGGGCCGAGATTGGCGAGGATTTCCTTGCCCTTACGGCGAAGGGCTGCATCGAACTCATCCTGTGCGGACAGGGCTTTCTTCAAGGCCCTACGCGCCGCGGACGGCGCCAAATCTAACTGTTTTGCTATCTGCAGGAAACCCTCAGCACGCAGCTTCGCGCCCTCGCCCATTCGAATATGCGTTGTGAGGATTTTTGTCTTCCCAAGTTTATCACCCAGATTTGAAGCGAGCTGATACGGCAGAGTTTGTACGTAAGGGCACAGTTGATTATTGATGTTTTGAGGGTAGCTGTTCGGCATAGAAACAATGCTCGGTACAAACAGGTAATCAGGCTGCTTTCTGAGCAACTCAGCGATGTGCCCGTAAGCAACCTTGACAGGGAAACACATCTGGGCAGGAACATTCTCCACTCCAGCCCTGATTGTGCCTTTGTTTGTATCGCCCGAGATTACAACCTGAAAGCCGAGAGACTGAAAGAACCTGGCAAACAAAGGCAAAAACTGCCAATTACTCAGGGCTATCGGAATGCCGATAGTGCGGCCGCTATCGGCTGCGCCGGGCCCTTTGCCGTCCAGTCCCGCGCATTCAAACATCTTACGTTTGCGATAGTCAAAAGCGGCAATATGAGAGGCCTTTTCCGTTTGGTCTTTTTTAAGGTTATACCTGTCGCAGCGTGAGCCGTAATACAAAGGCTCCGAGTCGGGAAGAGTAACCTGCTTGACCTCACAGTGATTAGGGCAATGCTCACAGGTAAAAGTCTCGACGGTATATTCAACGGTAGCAAGGCTGTCAAAACCCTTGAATTTACTTTTGGGTGCGCTATCCACCTTAGCAGCCGGGCCTTTCATATACTTCGCAGCGATAGCAGCGGCACCGATAGCGCCGGTTACTTCGTGATGATCGGGAACCATAATGGGCTTGCCGGTTACTTTTTCAAATGCGGCCCAGACAGCATGATTAAAGGCCGTTCCCCCCTGCAGACAGATATTGTCACCTATCTTCCTTCGACCAACAACACGATTGAGATAATTGGCAACGATCGAATAGCTAAGGCCCGCGACCAAATCCCGCGTTTCAGCACCCTGCTGCAGGTAACTCAGCAGGTCGGATTCCATAAAAACGGTGCATCGCTCGCCGAGCCTTATAGGCGCATCGCTGGCAAAGGCCAGCTCGGCAAACTCACGGTCAATCTTAATGTCCAGACGCTGCGCCTGCTCTTCCAGGAACGAGCCGGTCCCGGCTGCGCAGGCGTGGTTCATTTCAAAGTCAACTACAACTCCATTCTCCAGCGATATATACTTACTGTCCTGCCCGCCGATTTCAAAAATAGTATCGACTTTGGGATTGACTATTGCGGCGCCGGCCGCCTGGGCGGTAATCTCGTTTATGACGACATCAGCGCCGATGAAATCGCCGGTTAGATACCTGCCCGAGCCCGTCGTTGCCGCCCCGAGGATATGGACCTTGCCTGCCACCTTCTCGTTAACCATCCTGAGGCCTTGCCGTATTGCATCGAGTGGCTGTCCTGCAGTCATCAGGTAGGCCTTTGCAAGGAGATGATTCTGCTCATCGATAACAGCGACGTTCGTGCTGATTGAGCCTACATCGACACCAAGAAATGTGTTAATAGGCCTTTGAGCATTCACAAGCAAATGCTCATAAACCGGGCTCTTTGGCGGCGGCAGTGTAGGTTTAGGTAAACGGCCCCTTCTGGGTGCGGTTTGGGCGCCGGTCTTCTGGCTGCCGAGCGCCGAGAGAATTTGCTCAAGATTAGCCGAACCGGTGCCAGTTGGCTGCCGGCCATCACGAGCCAGCAAAACCGCCCCGATTGCACCGGTGAAGAAATGTCTCTCCGGGACAAGAAGCTCATCACCGTCAAGTTCAAAAACCTCTCGCAGGGCCCTTACAACGCCGGCGTTCGCTGCGACCCCTCCGGTAAATACAACAGGCTTTTGAAAATCCCTGCCCGCTAATAAATTACTCTTCATATTTCTGGCCAATCCCAGACAAAGTCCGGCAATAATTTCATACATAGGAGTTGCCTGCTGCTGGAGGTGAATCATATCGCTCTTGGCAAATACCGAGCATCGGCCGGCAATCCTGGGCGGGGACTTACTTCGCAACGCCATACCTCCGAACTGTCCTTCGATATTGATTCCGAGACGCTGTGCCTGCTGATCGAGAAATGAACCGGTACCCGCGGCGCAGACGGTGTTTAACGCAAAATCACGTACACGACCCCGGCCCTGGCTAAGGTCAAGGAAGATCAGCTTACTGTCCTGGCCACCCATCTCAAGTATGGTTGCGTTCTGCAGCTTTGGATAAAAATAATGTATAGCGGCAGCCTGAGCCAATACCTCGTTGATGAAAGGAATACCAACAAGCTCGGAAAATAAACGTCCAACCGAACCGGTTGCCGCAACAAGGGCCATCTTACGCCGGCCTTTGTGCTCGAGCAGGAGGCGGAGCTGCTTGGAGAGGGTCTCGATTGGTTTGCCTAACGTCCGCCTGTAATCATAAAAAACGACACTGAGATCATCATCCAAGGCAACTACATCACTGCTGGTCGAGCCTACATCGAAACCGATGTAGAGCCCGTGTTTGGCCTGAGAGAGGCGGTTATATCGTTGCTGTACACCGGCCGGGTCATAATAAGTTGTTCCTGACTGACTCACAATCAACACCTCCGTAGAGTTGATAAGTTTCGATTTGGGAAGGTATTCTAACACTGGTGCCGGATGGTTTCAAAACAATAATCAGCCCTTCGCATACACCTTCTTGACGGGAGCCGTTGAATTATCCTGTTATTTCCTTTGTTAAATCAGGTCAACAACCAACAGGGCAAAGGCAAAAATCGCCCTCCCAACCAACCTTGTACATACAATTAACAGCCGTTCTAACAGCCTCAAGAAAAATAGTTTGAAAGACGGCCATCATAAGTAACCGGCCGACAGGCAGTTAGGTGTTGGTAAGCCTTAAAGTTAACAATGTAACAGCCTATAAGACTACAACTAAGAAGGAATAGAATAATATTAAGAGTAGTAAGACAACAGAAAAACAACTGGAAAAGGCCCAAAAAAATGTTTGCAAAAACTGCAAAATACTTTCCAACTAGGTTGTTTTGATGTAGATTATATACGGTTGTTTTTTTGAGAAAAAATGTCTAAGATCGGGATTAAATATGAAAGCGAACTTTAACAGAGCAGCACTCCAGGATGCCCTTGGTCTGGTAATGAATGTAATACCAAGTCGAACGCCCAAGCCGATCCTAAAGTCCGTACGAATCACGGCGGGAAAAGAGAACGCCCGAATTTCAGCAACAGACCTGGATATGGGCGTAAATTATGGATTAGACCAGGTTGATGTAACTCAGCCGGGTGAGGCTGTGGTGCTGGCTGACCGCTTTTCGGCCATTGTACGGGAAAGCGCCGATGAGATTATCCATATGGAAGCCTCGGAAGCGAGCTGTCAGATAACGGGAGCAGACAGTCAATTCACAATATATGTTCAGGACCCCCAGCAGTATCCTGCAGTGCCGGACTTTGAGGGCAAGGCAGAATTAGAGATAGCCCTTGAAAAGCTGAAAGAGGGGATCGAGTTATGCTTGTTCTCTGCAGCCAGAGAGAGCACGCGATATGCGCTAAATGGAATTTTGTGGGATGTAAAGGGCAAGAAACTATCTCTTGTCGCTACCGATGGCAGAAGACTAGCGCGTTGCAAAGTTGATATTGCCTCGAAGGCCGCGGGTAGTTCCTCAACGGGGGGTGTTATCGTGCCGGCCAAGGCAATGGCGTTGCTGGGAAGGCTGGGGGCAGGGAAGGACGAGATAGTTGGTGTACAGCTGACGGGTAATCAGATTGTTCTGCGCTGCGGGGAAGTTGTTATAAGTTCAAACCTGGTAGAAGGAAACTTCCCGCAGTATGAGGAGATTATACCGTCTGATTATGATAAGAAGCTGGTGCTGGGCACGGAGGCGACGCTGAGTGCGGTACGGCGGGCAGCGTTGTTGACCAACGAAGACTCGCGGGGAGTGAAAATGTCCCTTACGAAAGGTTCGCTGGTCTTCTCGTCCCGAGCACCGGAGATGGGCGATGCGCAGATTGAGATGGCGGTGGAGTATAAGGGCGAGCCGATAGAAGTGGCGTTTAACCCTCAGTTTCTAATAGATGTTTTGCGGGCAATAAAGACGGACGAGTTTGAATTAGAGCTGGGACAACCGGACAGGCCGGGCTTAATCAAAAGCGGAGCGAACTTCATCTACGTAGTTATGCCAATAAACCTGAGCTGATTGATGGATCATAGGGAAAAGTCGTACGGCAATAGCATTAGTCGGCCGGGCGGAACCAGAGGAGGCAGAGGTGTTGTGAGACGGTCGCTGGAGGTTTGTAAGCTTGGGGAGGTGGTTTCTGATTATTTAATGCAGCAGGTTGGACCCCGGCAGACATACTTTTCTGACGTAGTCGGCGTGTGGGGAGAGTTAATACCGGCGGGGCTGCAGGAGCACTGTAGATTGGCCGACCTCTCTGATGGCCAGCTGAAGGTGACAGTTGACTCTCCTGTCTATCTGTATGAGTTACAACTGCGTCGGGATGAACTGCTTCGGCAGCTTCGACGACGAGTACGAAAGGTTAAAAGTAGAAAGATTGGAGGGGAAGCAGACGCCGTACAGCCAATTAAGCAGCTTAAGTTTACAGTTGGGACCGTGTGAGGAATCTAACAAAACGGCAGGTGAGCGGGAGCAATGAAGCAGCACAGGTACGATGCCAGTAAGATAAAGATTCTTGGGGGGCTGGAGGCGGTACGGAAAAGGCCGGATATGTATATCGGGGACCGGCAGCAAGGGGGACTCCATCATCTTCTCTATGAGGTTGTGGATAACTCCGTTGATGAGGCGATGGCGGATTACTGTGATAAGATAATCGTTCGAGTCCTGATAGATGGGAGTTGTTCGGTTGAGGATAATGGGAGGGGAATACCTGTTGAAGAGCATAAGCAGGCCGGTAAAAGCGCTCTGGAAGTGGTGCTTACTACCCTTCACGCAGGGGGCAAGTTTGATAAGGATAGTTACCAGGTTTCCGGCGGCCTGCACGGCGTTGGGGTCAGCGTTGTCAATGCCCTGTCGGAATGGCTGGAGGCGGAGGTATATCGTGACGGCGTCGAATACCATTTGGAATGCCAGCGCGGTAAGGCAAAGGCGCCTGTTAGAGAAGTAGGCCCCACGAGCAAGCGGGGCACGAAGATAACTTTCAGGCCGGACGAGGAGATATTCGGGGAGACGGAGTTTCAATATGATACGCTGGCCAAGCGTCTCAGGGAGATGGCCTATCTCAGCGCCGGTGTGCAGATTACATTTATGGATGAGAGGGTGGGAAAGAAGGAGGTATTTGAGTTTAAGGAGGGCATCAGAGCCTTTGTCGAGCACCTCAATGAGGGCAAGAATGCCCTGCATCCGAGGGTGATATACTTTGCAAAGGATGCGCCTGCCGAACGGCTCAGTTGCGAGGTAGCAATGCAGTATAATACCGGGTACACGGAGAATGTGCTGGCGTTTGCCAACAATATTCGCAACATTGACGGCGGGACACATCTCTCGGGTTTCAGGACGGCCCTTACGCGGACAATGAATGCTTACGTCAAAAGCGAGAAACTGTTTAAAAACTTTCGCGGGATGACGGGCGAAGACCTGCGTGAGGGGCTGACGGCCGTTGTCTCGGTGAAGGTTGCCGAGCCTCATTTTGAGGCGCAGACAAAGGTTCGGCTGAGCAATCCGGAGGTCGGCAGTTTCGTAGAGACGACGGTCAATGAGCAATTGGGGCATTTTCTGGAGGAGAACCCGGCGGAGGCCAAGCGGGTGCTGAATAAGGCATTGCAGGCAGCTGCGGCCCGGCAGGCGGCAAGGAAGGCCAGAGAGTTGACCAGGCGGAAGGGGGCCCTCAGCAGTGGAAATTTGCCCGGAAAGCTCTGGGATTGCTCCAGCAGGGATACCGAAAGCACCGAACTTTTCATCGTCGAGGGCGACTCGGCCGGCGGTTCTGCCAAGGCGGGAAGGGACAGGAGTAAACAGGCAATTTTGCCGTTGAAGGGCAAGATATTAAATGTGGAGAAGGCCCGTATCGAGAAGGTGCTGGGCTTTGAGCAGATACGGATTATTATAAGTGCACTTGGAACCGGTATAGGAGTGGATGATTTCAATTTGAGCAAGTGCAGGTACGGAAGGATAGTATTGATGACGGATGCTGATATAGACGGTGCCCACATACGAACCCTTTTACTGACCTTTCTCTTCCGTCAGATGCCGGAGCTTCTAACGAATGAGAAGGTGTATATTGCTCAGCCTCCGCTTTATGGGCTGACCTTCCGGAACAAGAAAAAGCCGGAATATATCCTGAGTGAAGCTGAGATGCGAAAACGAATGATAGCACGAGGACTGGAGGGGACAAAGCTTCTCGTAAGGGGTAAGCACCAGAGTGAAGTATCCGGCGAGGAGCTTTCCGAGCTGGTTAAGATGTTCAGCGAGGTGGAGCGTATTATCGCCATCTTGAACAGACGCGGCATTATTTTCAAAGAATTTATAGAGAATTACTATGATGGCAGGAGAGTTCCAAGTTATCTTATCCGTACTGCAGGCCGCAAAGAGTTCTGTTATGATAAGCAGGAGTATGAGGAGCAGCTGGCACGATTGAAAGGGCGGATTGAGCCTAAGGCTGACGATGAGGACCTTGAGGAGGCACTTGGGGAAGAGATGCACGAGGTGGTTAGGCTCAACGAAGTAAATAGTATCCTTCAAGAGAAGAGTGGGCTGGACTTGCGGGACTTTTTGACCCGGCCGGCGAAGTCTGTATCTGGCGGGGAATCGCAGATGCGTTTCCTGCTTGTTACCGACAACGAGAGTTATGAGATTAGCAGCCTGGCTGAGATTTGTTCGACGATAAGACAAATTGGAGGCAAGGGAATAGATATAAAGCGATTCAAGGGTCTTGGTGAGATGAATGCTGAGCAACTCTGGGAAACAACGATGGATCCTGCTCGGCGGACACTGCTGAGAGTAAAGGTTGAGGACGCGGGGGAGGCGGACAGGCTCTTTAGCATTCTGATGGGTGATGATGTTGAAAAGAGACGAGTCTTCATCCAGGAGCATGCGCTGGAAGTACAGAATCTGGACGTATGAGCACGGCCCCTCGGAGGGGCAGGATGGGCGGTGGAATGATAGAGAGTGCGGAATGATAGAGAGTTTCGCTTGCAAAAGCTGGTGGATGGGAGGAAAATGAGATTAGTCCGGGTGGAGTGAAGCGAGGATGACGGTCCGGTTGGGTGTTGTCGGCAGGCCCGCCTTGCTGCTGATGGGAGCAAGGCATGCAGAGAAAGGAGGCGCAAATGAGTCGCTTGGCCAGATTACTTAAGGACATTAGGCTGGGCTCTCGCCGCCGGCGAGGCCTTTGGCGGAGCTGGGCAGTCGAAGCATTAGTTTTGTTGGTGATAATTTTCTTTTGGGGTTGCAGCAAGATGGGCCGAGAGATCAGCGGAGTGCAGTGTGAAGTAGTAAAGGTAGCTATCCCGGTTGAGGAGATTAGTCTGACGCCGGTTGAGCAGAGGAAAGCCGAGCTGCTTGAGCGGATTGAACGACGGTTTGAAAGGCCGGATGCTCATTTCGAGCTGGGCAAGTTATATCAGGTTGACGGCCTGTGGGACAAGGCGGAGTATGAATATAATATAGTGCTGAGGTTTGTGCCGGGCCACCGAGAGGCACAGACGGCCCTTGTAAAACTATTATTGCAGCGTGGTGACGAAGCAAAGGCAAACCAATACGCGGATATTTATATAGGGCAGGTAAGCGGTTCAGCGCACAATTCGCTTGTGCTGGGCCATGAGTTTCAAAAGCAGGGCCTGGGTGACTACGCCCACAGGTGTTATCAGCAGGCGCTGCGGCTGGCGCCGAGTTCAGCGAGGATTCATAAGCAGATAGGGTATTATTATCTTAGCAGGAATGACAAGGCCCGTGCTTTGGAGTATTTGAAGCGCAGCTTCCAACTCGACCCTTATCAGCCGGAGGTTGCCGGCGAATTAGGCCGGCTCGGTGTGGTCGTCAAGGTTCCGCAAAAAACCGGGCAGAACCCGAAAATGCCGGACTAAGTCCTGCAAAGCCCTGAGTAAACAAGATAGTTCTTGCATTTGTTCACACAGAGCAGAACTTCAGCTTTTTGTCGTATTTTATACTTCTGCATCAATAAATATCTAACTTGGTTTAGCTATTCTTACAGTTCACTGATGCAGACTAAGGCTCTTCCATGACACAATTGGGGTCTTCCGGGTTATTGCAATTGAGCCAATCCTCAAGAAAAAGTTTCAGGTCCGCGAAATTGACATAGCAGTCTCCATTTAAGTCGCTGGCCAGCCCGAAGCCGTAGGCTATGACATCTTCGCAGGTATCCATATCAAAAGCAGCCTCAGAGTACATGTGATGAAACTGAAAGCCTTTGAGTTTGAAGCAGGCCTGATTTGCCTTAATTTTGAACCTGTGTAACCCCTTAAAGAAGTTAGGGTAGAGATAGCCGGTCATTAGGGTTCCTGATACATTTACATTCGTCCCATCGGTGGACCAGTAATACAAGTTGGGGTCCACACCATCTTTTAACGCGACTATCATATTACCCAATTCAGTGCTGTTGTCGGTATAAATCGAAAAATCAGCGGGTCCGTACGGGCACCTCACACAGAATCTCACCCTGTACCGGCCATCCGAAATATCATCGATATTCACGTCGTAGTCCCATATCTCGCCATAATCGATATTATGTACAGTGCCGTCATCCCAGTCGGCATCAGGCCCGTCGTAGTCAGATTCACCATCCTGGGTGTTCTTCTCATAAGCAGCATCGTAGTCGCCGGCAAATACATTCTGCTTTTTGCCTGTTGTCCCAATATATATGGGCGTCGCTGCCGACCAATAAGCAGCAGTATTACCAACGGAATCAAAGTCAGGATCATTAGGGGGCACGCCGCGTCTGGCCATTTGTCTCCTTTTTACACTTGCAAACTGAATACCGTTAATCTCGTTGCTGTAGGTAAGCACGACGCAGTTGGGGTCGGTAAGGTATTTTTGCTCTACGGCGTAATTGGGGTCCGGCCCGCTGGCGCCCCTGCTGGCGGGCGTATCAATCCAGACATCGCGGAATACAACGAAGTTCTCGCCCTCAACCCAGGGAGGAGCATTTCCTCCGTCCAGAGTTTTGTTCTGAGTGGTTCCATTGGAATCGGTGATAGTGAAGCTTCCGGCCGCGCTGGCCAGGACATAAACGTCGTAAATACCTCCGTAAGCCATTGTGCCCCAGATAAACAGGCCGGGATTGGGGTCGGCGGGGCCGCCGCTCTTTACGAAGCCGTCCCCAAGCAGGTGGCCCGAACCTCCGCTTATGTAGTCGTGCGTATAAGGGTCGGCTATAAAGACGGCCCTTGCGTAGATTCCCGGGTTGCAGGGCTCGCCGATATCCTCACTTCTGGGCGAGGGCATCAGGACACCTTCGCCCTGATAATATCTGTTCCATTCGCCTATGACGCAGTTGGTATCTACTGCTTCAGCGAATGCTGCTGTACCACTATAGCTTGGGTCGTTGGGCCTGCCGTTCAAATCGATGTTTATCACGTTATAGTGGCTTTTGCAGACATATTCCAAATCCAGCCAAGGTGTCTCACAACTCTCGTCGCAGTTGTCACCGCCCGGGCAGTCGAATCCCAAGCATCGCCACCAGTCGAGAGCCCAAATGGCATAGTCCTTGAAATTGATATAACAGTCGCCGCTGAAATCACAGGGTAAATTCAGGCCACACTTGTAAACATCCTCACAGTTTTTTGCCGCTGCGGTATCTTCACAAGCGTATGCAACAACTGCCTCATCGCTTCTTATCTCGCAGCAATTCCTGATGCTGCATGGCTCAACTTTTGTATTGACCTTAACGGTCAGCGTAAAGCAGTTTGCATCCCCGGGCGATATTGTCCCGATAGTCCAGGTAATGGTTCGTGAACAGGGGTCATAAAGACCATACGGATCTGACGAGATATAGTTTACCTCCTCCGGTAGATGGTCGATAATATTAGCATTTGAAATGTAAACATCATTATTTTCGTTTACGAAGTATGCGAAATCTTTCAGGTTGACCATTCCGTTATCATCGTAGTTGTATTCTGGATTGAATTGCGACTGTCCGGATTCGTAAAGATAGGTTTGGCAAAAACTGTAAAGTTCCATCATAAGAATATCCGGGTAGTTGTAGCAAATCGTGTACGTTATCTCATCGCCTGGCCTGACATATTCACCATCATTGACATCATCAGATTTTTGTAACAAGGAAAAAAACTCTAAATCATCGTAGCAAACACCAGCCCCAGATCCGGTCCAACGCATCTCAAAACGCCAGATATTTGGGGCACTTATCTCAAGCTTCCGATATGGGTAACCATTCCAATCACCACTCATTGCTATGCCTATACTATTACCACAGCTTGGCGCGTCAAAGGCCTCAAGTTCCCAAGAGTCGATGTCTTCGCCCGCATCTCCTCCCCATAGGCCAATGTACGTCTGAGGCCGGTCGAAAACTCCAACCATCGGCACACTAATAAAGCAGTTAAGAGGACTTCCAATGCTCTTTGCGGGTGAGTGATACCAGGCACCAGACCGATTATTCGCGTAAATTTCCACGTTGAAATTGATACTGGTTAGTGTGACACCGCCGAGATTGAGGCCGTTAATGTTCTGACGATCTGAGAATGATTCGAAATCGATGAATTTTATTCCATTCTCAGGACTTGAGTGATAATTCATCCTGGGTATGTTGGAAACGATGATTGAGGTGTTATTTACTTCTCGTCCATCAATTCCACAGAAATTCCCGGAGTTTATATTATCGCTGAAACTGACGCGGTTGTTATCAAAATGCTCTGCTCTGATATAGTCCGACTTTGCCTCGGCTGCGCGGCAAATGCTGCTGATGAGGGTAATTAGTGAGAGAATTAGAAATGATTTTCTTGCTGACATTTTCGTTCCTCCTTGTTTAATAAACTTTGTTTTCTTTTGGATTTTTTACTTTTATTTTCGCTTACTTTCGCACTGAAAGATATTTGTCAAAGAAAAATGGTTGAAAAACAGCAGGAGCCTCCTCTTAATTACTTCGATCGCGCTCAGTACAGGTTTTTGCTCCGCGGTTGTGTTACAGAGATTTACGGTATTAAGAGGCATTTGTCAAGGAAATTATGGGACTTTTCTGACGTTTTTTCTTCATTTTGCGTCCCGTTTCAGGATGGCAGTAAGGGGCGTGGAAATGTGCAGGAAGAAGGGGGATCTGGCCGATATAAAATAAGCGCCTCGGTGAGGAATGTGGGTTATCTATGCTGAAAACACGGTTGTTTATCGGACAATAGGCCATACGCCTCAGGCGTATAAAAATGGGTAAAGTAAAAGCGAAAAATACAGAAACACGTCTAAAGGCGCTGCGTCTCTTCGGGCTTGCGGTGTGCGTGCTTTTGATTTGCAGTTGTTTGAGCTTTGATATTGGGGATGTGCCGAGCAAATACGTCTGGCCGCACAATAGCCCCCCGCAGAACTGGTGCGGCACAGCAGGCGCGTTTTCAGCTTATTATCTTATGTACTATATTGGGCCGGGTGTGTTTGTGCTGCTGGGCTGCGCGGGGGGTATGCTTGTATCGAAGGTATTTGGCCGGGATATCACACAGCCGATTCTGCGAGCGGTTGGTTTGGCATTACTGACGGCGGCGGTATCCACGAGTTACTATTTACTCTGGCCTGTCAGTGAAAACGGCTTTCCGGCAGGGACGGGAGGAGTAATAGGCATTGCGGCGGGAGTCTTCCTGAAGAATCATTTGGCGGCTTTGGGGACTGGTGTGGTGGTGGTAAGCACCTGGATTGTGGGGGCAATGTTGCTGGCAGACAGTGTGCTGATTGCTGTAGGACGGGCTTTGGTGTTGGTATCCGGCGGGCTGTTCGGTATTGCCGGGCCGGCGTGGTCGGCGGCGAAGAAGCGGTCTAAGGAACTCTCGACGATATGGCGGAAATTGAGTTCACGTCAAAAGCAGGTCGCATCGCGGGTCAGTATGGCGGCCAGGAGGGCTATAAAAATGCCGATTGAGCTGCGAGAAAGGCCTGAAGTTGAAAGCGGGCAGGTCAGGCCGTTGAGGGTGGTGGTGCCGGAAGTTAGCCCTGCGGCGACGGTCGGTCGGCCGGCAGGGCCTTATCAGGCACAGGAATATGAGGATTACACGCTTCCGGGCCTGGAGCTTTTGGCTGAGCCGGAGCGCGGGCTTGGTGCGGTGCAGGATAAGGTGGTCAAGGCTAAGGCCTTTTCGGTGGAGAAGCTTCTGGGTGAGTTCAGCATCAATGCGCGCGTGGTCGCGGCGGAGACGGGCCCGGTGATAACGATGTTCGAGCTGGAGCTTGCCGCGGGCATCAAGGTCAGTCAGATAAGCAATCTGGCAAATGATATGGCTCGCGCACTGGGTGCGCCGGCGGTACGTGTTGTTGCGCCTCTTCCGGGCAAGCATACGATAGGGATAGAGGTGCCGAACAACCAGAAGGAAAAGGTGCGGATGAAGGACGTGATGCAGTTGTCGGGCGGCAGGTCGCAGCGGATGCAGATACCACTGTTTCTGGGCAAGGATTCGGCGGGGGAGGCTCTGGTTTCGGATTTGGCGGCGATGCCGCATTTACTCATTGCTGGCACGACGGGCTCGGGTAAGAGTGTGTGCATTAACAGTATTATAAGCAGCATTCTTCTGACGAAACGGCCGGATCAGGTCAAGCTAATTCTGCTGGACCCGAAAATGGTGGAGATGACTGCGTTTGCGGTGGTCCCACATCTGATGTGCCCGATAGTTACTGAGATTAAGCGTGCGGAGCAGATTCTGGAATGGGCTACTGTGAAGATGGATGAGCGTTACGCCCTTCTGGCCGAGACAAAGGTGAAGAATATTACCGAGTATAACAGCCTTAGCGTCGAAGAGTTGTTGGCCAGGCTTGAGCCGGGTACTTCCGAGGAAGAAGCGCAGATACCAAAGAGGCTTCCGCATATTGTGATAGTCATCGACGAGTTGGCGGACCTGATGATGACGGCGGCGAAGGAAATAGAGGCGTGGGTTGTCAGGCTGGCACAGAAGAGCCGGGCAATCGGGATACATCTTGTGCTGGCGACGCAGCGGCCGCAGGCCACGGTTGTGACGGGCCTTATAAAATCCAACCTTCCGACGCGGATAAGTTTTCGCGTGGCGGCGCGAATGGACAGCCGGATTATCCTGGACCAGAACGGCGCAGAGACGTTAATGGGTCAGGGGGATATGCTTTTTCTCAAGCCGGGCACGAGCGAGCTGGTGCGTGCGCAGGGTACGTTCGTGGATGAGACGGAGGTCAGACGTGTTGTCAAGCACCTTAAACAGATTGCCGAGCCGCAGTTCCATCCGGAGCTTACACAACTTAACAGGATAGACCCGAGTGAGCTGGGCAAGGATGAAATGTTCGAGGACGCGGCCAGGATTGTTTTGGAAACCCAGCGCGGCAGTGTCTCTCTGCTGCAGCGCAGGCTGGGGGTTGGCTATGCGCGTGCGTCGCGAATGATTGAGATGATGGCTGGATTAGGGATTCTGGGTGAGCATAAGGGCAGCCAGGCCAGAGAGGTTATGATGACATTGAGTGATTATGAAGCGATTCGGGAACGGATGCAAGAGACCCAGGCGGATGAATACGAGGACAGGGCCGAGGAGCGAGAAGAAAAGGCGTCCCGGCGCGCCGGGAGAGAGGCGCCCAGCGAAGGGGTGCGCGGGTATGCCTCGGTGCGGGGCGAGACTGATTAAGATGGGATATTGGGGGCGGGCTGCGGTGAACTTATCCCCGGCCTGATAAACAGGCATATCTTTTGTGTTTATGGGCATTACATCTGACCGGCAACAATCAATTAGGTTTGACCTTCATTAGTATTTCACGTATATTCGTGTTTATATTGTGGGCGCGAAGAGATGTTGTGTGTGGATAAATCCGGTTATTTTGAAGTGATTTGGATGAAGGGAGGTAAATCCTGATGTGCAAAATATACACTATTCCGTGGTGGCCGTTGTCGCCGGCTTTGGGCTGGGGGATATTGAGCGGGCTGTTGGCGGTGGCGGGATTAATTTTTTCGGTATTGATGTTGATTGACTGTTTGAAGCGAAACGCATCGGATTTTAAAAATCCTATTACCGAAGAGGGCAAATACGACAAGATGATATGGGCGGCGGCGATTGTATTGTCGTTTTGGTGCTATTTCGTCGGTGCGATTGTGTACTTTTTTGTCGTGAAGACCGTCCGCCCGGAGCCCAAGGAATGACATAGAGTTTTTTAAAAAAGACTTGAGGTCCGGGAATAGAAGGTGTATAGTATTAGTTGCTTTGTGAGTAGCCCTGTCGCACGGGGTAGAAAGGGAAAGTTAAAAGTGAGAAGTCAAAAGTAAAGACGGGGAACTGAGCGCGTGTCTTTACGGTTGTAGTTTTTTGCTTTAGGCTTTGAGCTTTTACTTTATGTGGGGCCGGCAGTTTTCGCGGCTTGGCCGGCTCAAGCCTCCGATAGGGCCAAACCGGTTTGCGTTGTGCAGACTCCGCGACATCTGGAATTGATGATTGATTAATATTGATAGATTTTAAGCATTGGTTAGGATTACAGAGTACGTTAGTTGTATGAAGGCAGCTTGCTAATTATCAGTAATCTTTAATCAATAATCAATATGATTGTTACCCGGTGGTGTAATTGGTAACACACGAGTTTTTGGTACTCGCATTCCAGGTTCAAGTCCTGGCCGGGTAGATAAGCTAACGAAAGGTTAAGCGCATAAAGTAATAGACGCGGCAAGCAATGGCAAAGAGAGTAGCGATAATATTAGCGGCCGGTGAGAGCACGCGGATGGTTACTCAGATACCGAAGATGCTGCACGAGGTTTGCGGCCGGCCGATGCTGGCGTATGTGCTTGACGCCTGCAGGCAGACATCGCTCGAAAAGATTTACGTTATTGTCGGCTACGGCAAAAAACATATAGTTGAACGATTCGAAGGACAGGATGATATTTGCTGGGTGGAGCAGGCCGAGCAGAAGGGCACGGCCCATGCGGTTATGTGCTGCAAGGAGCATCTGGCGCAGTTCAGGGGCGAGGTGTTGATTCTTTGCGGTGACGGGCCGTTGGTGCGGGCCGAGACGCTGAAACAGTTGATAGAAAAACACGAGGCGGAGGGCTCAGCGGTAACGCTGGCGACGGTGGTTCTTGATGAACCGAGTGGTTACGGGCGTATAATCCGGGATGATAGCGGCGATATTCGGGAGATTGTCGAGGAGCGAGACTGCTCCGAAGAGCAGCGGGCAATCAAGGAGGCCAATCCAAGCTACTACTGTTTCCAGAACGAGATTTTGTTTGAGGTGCTGGAAAAAGTAAGGCCGGACAATGTTAAGAATGAATATTACCTGACCGATGCGGTAGGGCTTATATTGGCGATGGGGCGTAAGGTGACTGCGATACAGGCGGTTAAGCCTGAGGATGCGATAAGCGTTAACAGCAGGGCACAGTTATGCAAAGTGAATGAAATTATGCAAAGTCGTATTCAGCAGGAGCTGATGAGTCGGGGTGTGACCATCGTCAGTCCTGTTAATACGTGGATAGATGCGCAGGTGCGGATAGGGCAGGATACTATCGTTGAGCCGTTTACGTATATTCGCGGGGAAGTGGAAATAGGGCGAAATTGTCGTATCGGGCCTTTTGTCTATTTGACAGAAGGGACGGTTTTGCCGGATAATGTTGTGCTCGGCGAGTCGGCTCCGGGCCTCGGCGGTGCTGTGGAAGAAGATACGACGCAAACAGGGAAGGTCAGGTGATGTTCTTGAACGATAATCTGAAGATATTCAGTGGTACGAGCAACCCGGCACTTGCCGAGAAGATTTGCAAATATCTTGGCATTGTGCTGGGCAGGGCAAAAGTCAGCGAGTTTCCCGACAGCGAGAAAATGATAAAGCTGGAAGACGACGTTCGGGGCCGTGACTGCTTTGTGATACAATCAACGTGCCGGCCGGTCGATGCGAATTTGATGGAGCTGCTGATTTTTCTGGATTGCCTTCGGCGTGCCAGTGCAAGACGCATCACGGCGGTGTTGCCTTATTTTGGCTATGCCCGGCAGGACCGAAAAGACGAAGGACGCGTTCCCATCACGGCCAAACTTGTAGCCAATCTGATAACTATCGCAGGGGCCGACAGACTTCTGGCGGTGGATTTGCACGCCCAGCAGGTGCAGGGTTTTTTCGACATACCGGTGGACCATTTGTTGGCTGAACCGGTTATATGTAAGCACCTCAGGGACAGGGAAATTGGCAATTTGACGGTGGTCTCGCCGGACGTTGGCAACAGTAAAATTGCCTCGAGGTATGCGTCCGATCTCGGTGGACAGTTGGCGATTGTGTACAAGAAGCGCCTGTCGGGCAGTGAGGTGGAGGCCGAGGAGCTTATCGGGCAGGTCGAGGGAAGAAACGTGGTGATGTGCGACGATATGATTACGACTGCCGCAACGGTGTGTCGTGCGGTAAAGCTTGTTAAGCAGAGGGGAGCAGGAGATGTTTACGTGGGTGCGACTCACGGTGTCTTTGTGGATCAGGCGATGAAAATGCTGCAGGAGGCGCCTATTTCCGAGGTGATAGTTACCGACACCATACCCTTGGAACAGGATGAGAAGAAACACAGGAGTGTAACGGTGTTGAGTGTTGCCGAGCTTCTCGGCGAAGCGATAAAGAGGATACACAGGAACGAATCGGTCAGCAGCTTGTTCAATCAGCAGTACTGAGGAAGAGCGCAGCAGGTCGGCCAAGCTGATGAAAATGGTGATGATATTTTATTGGTGAGTAATTATGGAACGTGTTGTGAAATTGAAAGCGGAATTAAGGGAACAGAAGGGCTCGAAACACGCCGTGCAGATTCGCAAACAGGGGAAAATACCGGCGATTGTCTATGGCCATAAGGAGGATCCGGTTGCCATTGCCCTGGATGCGCACAGCTTTAGCGCGCAGCTTCATCATGGTCACAGGCTATTCGACATCGCGTTAATTGGCGGAAAGCAGAAGCTGCTCGTTAAGGATTTGCAATACGACCACCTGGGCAAGGATATTATACATGCGGATTTGGTGCGGGTGGACTTAGCCGAGACGGTCAGGGTGACGGTACCGATTGAGCTTAAGGGTATTGCGGTGGGCACACATGAGGGCGGTATTATCGAGGAGCATGTAGACCGTTTGGAGGTTGAGTGCAAGGTAACGGTTATTCCGGAGGTCCTGGTTATTTTGGTAAAAGATATAGGCGTTGGTGATGCCTTGCACGCGGGCCAGATAGAGCTGCCCGAGGGCGTAGAGCTGGTAAGTGACCCGGATCTGGTTGTGGTGACGTGTCACCTTGTGGCCGCGGCGAAGACGACAGAAGAAATTGAAGCGGAGATTCCGAGCGTACCTGAGGTGATTGGTGAGAAGGCCGAGGAGCAGGCAGAGGCCGAAAAAGGACAGGGCTGAGTAGATTGTGGTTGAATGAGAATTCGAGAATGGTTGCGGACGTTTGGTAGTGCCGAGGTTCTTTCGGCCCCGACTTGTCCCCGATTTATCGGGGGCCGGTTCAAAATGATTGTCGGGTTGGGAAATCCCGGCAAGAAATATGCCAGGACGCGGCATAACGCAGGATTTCTTGTAGTGGATTTAGTGGCTGAGTCGCTGGGAATTAAGCTGAGGCAAAAGAAATTTGGAGCGGTGCTCGGCCGCGGCGAATTTGAAGGTACGGAGTTGATGCTGCTGAAGCCGCAAAAGTTTATGAATCGCAGCGGACAGGTGGTGGCGACCGCCGCCGGTTACTACAGGCTTAAGCCGGAAGATATTCTTGTGATAAGCGACGATATGGCTCTTGAGCCGGGCCGAATACGAATACGAGCGAAGGGTTCGGCAGGCGGGCATAAGGGATTAGAGGACATTACCCGGAGACTGAAAGGCGGCGAGTTCGCTCGATTGCGAATAGGCATCGGCAAAAGTGATACGCAGCCGTGGGAAGATTATGTTTTGACTAAACCGACGGACGACGAAAAGGAATTGATAGAAAAGGGCCTGAGTCGCGCGCAGGAAGCGGTTTTGTGCTGGCTTACACGGGGCGTGGAAGCGGCGATGAACGGGTTTAATGGGTAGGTTTTAAGATAGGGTTTTGTGTGTGTAGAGGCTGTAATCGGCCAATAGTTTTTAGGAGATAATTGATTGGATAGTAAGATAAACAGACTTTACGAAGCGATGTTCCTTGTTGACTCTGGTGAGGCGGCATCCGATTGGGAAGGGCTCGAGAAGGCAATCAGGAAGATATTGAGCCGGAACCATGCAGAGGTGGTATCGCTGGGGAAATGGGACGAGCGTAGGCTGGCTTATGAGGTGCAGGGCAAAGGCAGGGGGACGTACATATTGTGCTATTTTCGTGCTGACGGCGATGGTGTTACGGGCATTGAAAGAGATGTCCAGTTGTCGGAACGAATTATGCGCGTTTTGATTTTGCGGGTGGTGCCGGGGATGGTTGATGCCGGCGAAAAAGAAAGCGTTCCTGAACCTGCAGCGGCAGACGTGAAAGCAGGGCTGAAGCAGGAGCCTGAGAACAAAGGCGAAGAGAGCAACTGATTGCGCCAGGCTTGAAGCCAAAGCAGATTGGATTGCGTTAGGAGATGATGGGTGAATATTTGTTACTGGTCTCCGGCGGTCGATGGCCGGATGACTGCAAAACTGTGTGAGGGAGAAAGAGATGGCTGGTTTTAATAAGATTTTTCTTTTGGGCAATCTGACTCGTGACCCGCAACTGTCTTATATGCCGAGCCAGACGCCGGTAGTTGATTTTGGTCTGGCGGTTAATCGGCGCTGGACAGGTCAGGACGGCAACTCGAGGGAGGAGACGTGTTTCGTGGACTGCAGGGCGTTCGGCAGAAATGCGGAAAATATTAACAAGTATTGCCGGAAAGGCCGTCAGTTGTTTGTGGAAGGCAGACTGACATACGATACGTGGACGGCGCAGGACGGCACGAAGCGGTCCAAGCACAGGATTACGGTGCAGACTTTTCAGTTTATCGGTGGAGCGGCCGGAGGGACCGGCCAGGTGGCAGGTGCCGGCACGAGTACCGCGGCTGCGGAACAGAATGAGGTGCGCTATGAGCCGGAGTCAGCCAATGCCGGCGACGATAATATACCGTTCTAAACAATAAGTTTGGGATTTGAGATTCGAACCTGCCCCGGCGGGGAACGAATGAGGGATATAAATTGTGGAATCTGAATTGGAGGCGAAGATAAAAGTTGGCACATGTGAGAAGGAAACAGAAGGTAGTTAAACGAAGGGGCGCTGTAGGTATTCGCGAGCAGACACAGTGCCGGTTTTGCAGAGAACGCAGGACGTACATCGACTATAAAGACATTGATACCCTTGGTAAACTGTTGACCAACCGTGGGAAGATATTCTCGCGCAAGCGCAGCGGCAATTGCGCGGGTTGTCAAAGGAAGGTCAGGCAGGCGATTAAACGGGCGCGCTATATAGCGCTGCTGCCGTTTACATACTAAGTCTGCCGGGTCGTGATAACTAAGGGACTTGGGAATATGTGGTGACGGCTGCTCGCAGAAAGTGTGGAGACGGATATGAAGGTTTTGCTTTGTGAGGATGTTGAGAAGTTAGGCTGGGTCGGTGATGTTGTGGAAGTCAGCGAGGGGTATGCGAGAAATTATCTGCTGCCTCTACGACTGGGTATAGTACCGACGAAGGGGAATCTGAGGTCGCTGGCTCAGGCCAGGGCGGCAAGAGCCGAACAGCTAAAAACTGTTCGTGAAAGGGCCGAGCAGGCCGCTTCGGCGGTTGCCGGGGCCGAGGTAGTTATCTCGGCAAAGGCCAATGAGCAGGGCCATTTGTTTGGGTCGGTCGGGCCGCGTGATATAGCACCTAATCTTCGGGAACAGGGCTTCGAGGTCGCGGATGAAGCGGTACGGCTGGGTGAACATATCAAAGATGTTGGCGAGCACGAAGTTGAAATTGTCTTTAAAAGGCCGGCCGACGGCGGGTTTGTTGAAGACCTGACGGCAAAGATAAAAGTAGTCGTGGTCGCTGAGAGTATTGAGATTGAACCGGACAAACAAGAGGGCGAAGCAAAAGTTCAGCCGAGCTCAGGTGAGCAGCAGTAAGAAAGCCAGCCCGATTCCTGAAGTCTGGTAGAGTAGGGCTTGCTCCACTTTCTGGCTGTTTATTTTAACGGCCAATTGTCAGGACAATAGTCAGTCCAATAAGAAGCGAAGATGCTGTAGTCAACGAAGTCAACTTCATTGTCGCCGCTCAAATCGCCCGGTAGGCCGATGCCGCTTATAAGCCAGTCATCAACGAGATTTGCCAGGTCTTCAAAGCTTACCTTGCACGCCTTAACGTTGTAGTCATAGAGGTCGGCGGAGTTGAAGTTGAGCCAGCCGATATTCTCGCCCCAGGCCCAGCCGTCAAAATTGCCGTCGAGGTCGATGGTTACGCCGCCGTAAGTAGGGCCGAAGTTTATCCAGCCGACGTTCTCGCCCCAGGCATAACCGGATAGATTCCCGCTGCCATTATTGAATACACCACCATAAGATGCGGGTGACAGATTTATCCAGCCGATATTCTCCGCCCAGACGTAGCCGGTAAGTTGCGTTTGGCTTACGGTAACGCCCGGCCCCTCACTCGGCTCTAAGTTAAACCAGCCGACATTTTCACCATACGCATATTGGCTGCCGTCTTCATAAGGGTCAATATTCTCGGCAGTTGTAACTGGAGCCAGTCCCGATATTGCTAAAGCAAATATTGCTAATGTCAATCTTCTCAAGTGCAACACTACTCTCCCTTTAACTATAACGAACAATTTCTTTTTCCATCTGTGCTGCCAATAGTGTTAGCATGTCTGTCGCACTCACCAATGTCCGGTTGTTAGTGCAGGAGTTACCACTTATACTGAAATAACTTTTCTCTTGCCGCACAAATCACACCGGCTTATGTGTCTTTTTGTTATTTACTGAGTGTTATAATAGTAGCCAATAACCGTCATCAAGACATCATGGGTATCGTTCTTGATAGAGAATTTCAGTGATTCGCCGGCATCGACTGCCACACAGCGGTCTGGGAATTCAAATTGCTTCTCTCCTGTGATATCCACAATGGCCCCATCAATAAAAAGACGGGTATCCACCTTTAGCTCCCATCCGTTATCATGTGCCGGGTCTGTCAGGTTTTTTACATATAGCTTCAGTACGACAAATCGCTTACCGCCCGGTACGGTCAAGATATTCGTGGGAGTACCTCCTGATTCTATAACGGTCGTGCAGTATCCCTCGCGCTGCGAGACATTTGAAGTCGCGGCGTTATAAATTTGGTCCAGTGTACTCATCGTCGGCCCCGGAGGCCCACTCGGCTCCAAACTACCTGCACCGGCAATGAGGGCCAAAGCAAGAAATCCAACCAAGACCAGCGCACTCACTATAATTTTTGTTCCTCTCTGCCCTGTTTCCATTTTCCTGTCCTTTCAAAAAATTATTGATATTTCGTGGCGTACATTGTGTGCATTGAAACTTCTTAACAAAAAAACTTTGGATTAGTTTAAAGGAATTGTATTTCTTCACTTCATCCTGCCTCCAGCAAGGCCGCTTTAATAGATACAATTATATCACTTTTGGGCGGCAAGTCAATAGTAAAAAACGAGAGAGTATATTGGAGAATTAGACGAAAGGGCCGGTTAGATTCTGACCTTTAAGAAGGGTTTGAAGAGCAAGGCGAAAAGCATAGAGACAATGAAGAAATAAACTATCCACCAGTCGGTCCCGCTGGTGCGGGAAGGCCGGTCAGGATAATCGACCGAGATAGAGCGCACAAGAGAATCGGATTTAAAGGGTTTTTCAGCAGGGTGTAAAATAATCTCAGACCAGTTCGGGCCGGGCCGGACTGCACTTATCCGCATAAAACCATCACCAACGACAACCTGCTTTTCGAAAGTTTGATTCTCGAGCTGGAAGAGCAATTGGTGGGAACCATTAGAGAGCGGTTTGATTTGCCAATATATTTCATTCTTACTCGGTACATGGACCGGGCCGATTGTAACGTCGATGCCGGGATGAGGGAGAATTATGGCATCGTTTGAGGTTGCTGGGGCGAGTTTCATAGTAATAAGTGCCTCCTCGCCGGGCAGCAGAGGGCGGAATTGGTACCACAAACCCATCTGGGCAAGCAGCAAAGAGACGGGCAGAATCATCACCAGCATCGGGCGGATGGAGTGAAACAGCAACTGCAAGGCGGCCCGGAAGACACGGCTTTGGGACTGTAACGTGACGGCTATTTCATCCTTAAAGAGTCTCAGGGCCAGCATATTGGCCTTAATGTTGTCTCTTACTTTACCTATCGCACGCTGGTTAGAGGTATATTTGTATATGAGCAGCAGCAGGAAGCCTGTAACCGCTGAGATGATGGTGTTTGAGAGCCAGCCGGGCAGCACGGCGATTTTAGAAAAGGCCGGGCCGAGAACGGCGTTGGTGACGATATTGATGCTGCTAAACAATTCAGCCGGCAGATTCATCATTCTATGTATCCAAGGCCTCGAAGCTGCTGGGCGATTTTTTCGTCGTCCTGTTCGGTAGTTTCGAGCTGGGCAAGCTCCTTCTCAATGATGTGGGTGACAAACTCGTTAAGGCCTGGATAACCGGCGGCTTCCGCGGCCTTTTTGGCCCGTTGGTAAAGATGTGAATCAATTTTAACCTTTGGCATTAATAACAGCTCCTTTATTATCGTAGTATACCGGCATTAAGTTGCAAATACATTTTTCCCGGTCATTGAGGATGGTGTTTTAAGTCCGTACTCGGCCAGGATGGAAGGCGCCAGGTCAATGAGCGCGGGGGCCTTGGCGCGTATGGGCTTATTGCAAAACAGGATACCCGGCACCTGAGATACATC